>CERB01035119.1_pt1 | contig 10916 bp, 3 predicted proteins | sample 356271 | NCBI WGS metagenome assembly CERB01 (sample SAMEA2621155, study PRJEB7988) | marine metagenome | isolation source: saline water (ENVO:00002010), including
GAATCCGAAAGGCGAATCTTTGAACTTATCAAACAGTCTGATAAAAATAAAGTAGATCTTATTAATAAACTATCATCTTTAAAAGACACTATAGATGGATCAATATCTGAAATTGATAAGGAGAGTGATGACAAAGAAAAAACAGACTAATTCATCGTCTTCTTTTGAAGATTTTGAGCTTGATAATGAAAAACTTAAAAAAATATTAGACACTGAAAACTCTCCTGAGTTCATAGATGACTACCTTAATGGTTTTTTAAATACTGTAACTAATCACTTATCTAAAACTATAGAAAGCTTAAAAATAAATCCTAAAACGATACAAAAAAAAGACTATTTATCACATTTTAAGACAGATTTTCCAAAACCCGAAGTCTCTGCTAAACCTCCTAAAAAATCAAAACCATCAATAAAAAAACAAACGGGTCCCCCAGAGACCGAACAAACGCTACAAACAAAAACACCAAAAAAAGATGTTCCTATTACAAACAAGCAACCCCAAAATAAACCAAATAAAAAAACCTTTCAACCTAATGATTTATTGATTAAACCAACACGCACTCCAGACTCATCTAAAAAAAAATCTGTCCCTAGTCGGGTTCCAGATCTAGCAAAAAACTCAAACAATTCGATTACAGAAAACCCCTTATCTGAAATGCGTCCGCCTATTAACAAAGATGCGTTAAAAAAAGAAACTCAGTCGATGGATGAGGCAATTGAACGACTTAAAAAAAGAGAAGAGGAAATTAAAAAATTACTGGATAACAATAAAGGCAGTTTAAACTAATGCCTGATCCCAACGTATCTACCAATAAATCTCAAAAATATCAACGTTTATTGATTGAAAAAGAAGCTTACAAACGAGCTAAATGGGGTCGAATTAGAAATCATGCTTATATGCTGATTACGTTACCCCTGTTACTACCTATTCATCTTAGTTTACTGGTATTACTTTTCTTTCTAAAAGAGCGTGCCCATACTCTTATTTATCGTTATTTAAAATTTTATTTTTCTATCTATTTCTTTTTTGGTGGCACTCAACTTTTAAACGTTTTTCCAACACCAAAAACACGTCCGTCTAAACCAACTATTTATTTTACAACGCGTAATGCTGATTTGATTTCATGTTTTTTACCAAAGCTTTTTTCTTTTCCAGTTTCTATTCCCTTTCAACCCAAACTCTCTAAATTTCCGATTCACTTTTTTTTCCCATTTGTTCGTATGGGATCTTTTATTAATCAGTTAGGTTATGAAGATAAACCTATTGATCAAAGTATCCATAATATTCATCAATCATTACTTAATAATATACCTACGATTGTTTTTATTAACCCTGGTGTTATTTCTCCAACCTTTAATGAGTCACTTACCCTATATAGTGATATATTAGAATTGATGGATTCTTCTGTTGATTGTTATTTTTTAGCATGTAAAGGCCTTGAGTCTGTTAAAGCAGGTACACTATTTTATCCAAACTTTGTTAGTGTTTACTGCGTATCTGCAGATGATTTATTTGAAGGAAGTGAAGACACACATTTTCCAGAACAAGAAAAAAATTTAAGAATTATGAAGTTTTTTGATTATCAGGCAATGACTATCATATGAGTAACCAACAACCTGTTTTTCTTGATTTTCTTTATAAACAACTGCTGTCTCTCATGGCGAGATCAACATATCGCTTTCATGTATCAAATAAAAATTGCTTTGAATCAATTATTAATGAACCAAATAACTCACTCATTATACAAGCTCAGCATATTCAAAAGTCAGCAACTCTACCCTTACCAATTTTAAGTTCTCTACAGGTAATTCCAAACAAACAATCTAAAGTAAATTCTTTTAATGTATTAAGCAAACAAATGACTACCCTATTAACTCACCGCAATAAAAAAAACCATCTGTTTGAGGAATTTTATTTTTCGTCGTCTTTTATTCGCTCGCTAACAAAAAACACCTTTAATTCTTACAAAAAACTTCCCAAAACACAGCTTCCCGAAGATATTAATGGGTTTTTTATCACTATTTCTTCATCACTTAGCATCATCATAAATCAGTATGATAGCTCCTTATTTTGGGCTTATAGCGATCATCTACGATTTCTAAAAAGAATGCTTGCGAAATCCAGTTCTCTACAAAAAAATATAACGCTAGATAGGGCAGAAGGCTTCTTTTCCTTGTTACCAACGATGCTATTACATCTCAAAGAGTCGGGAAAAGCAGTTTATACCGTTCAATCCACTGAACCTGAATCGTTTAACTCCGATTTTAAAATATGGAACCAGCATCTAGGGTTGATGTTATCGTTAATACGAGCAACTATTCAAGCTTATTTAGTGATGTGTTTTTATAAATTACATTATCTTACTATTTTAATATCCTTATCTAATCAACAGCCTAATGATGATTATGATGATTCATTTCAACTTCTTATTCGAGATCTACAAACAAAACTTGTTTATAATCTCTTTTTTCAACAAGGATTACTACATGATATTTCAACTCATTTTCAAGATATTTTTAATTGGAAATCATCATTTTATCAGGACATCCAATCATGTGATCATGAAACTAAAGAATCATTTTTTGAATTGAAAAATCAATCGTTAACTTACATACAATCTATCAAAGATCTAACCATTCGTTCTTGGGTTGATTACTTTAACAGATGTTTCTCAACTAATTTAGATTTATTAGCTACATCTATTATCACCTATTATCATGATGTATTTCCAGTAAATGACTTTTCTGAAATTATTGCGGAGTATCTTTGCTCTTATGAAACATCACTAGAAAAATATGTAAGTAAACTACCTAAGTCTATTCAAAATGTTTCAAATCCCTCTATTAAAATTGAAGAAAATTTATCTCATTCAATCGGCCAGTTATCCCAAAAAATTTACCACCTTTTAGTATGGTCTACGATACTGTCTTTTTATGTTTCATTACTTGGTCGTTATAGTTTAATAAGTGATAAAGTAGTTTTAATCTATCGTAACCATTCTAAATCTAAATTATCTCCTCACTTACTTTCTTTTATGCCCATCCTATTTTCAACTCATACCTTTAACCAGTGCATGGATTACCTATCACAATTATATCCTGATTCCTTATTATCACTAATTGATTCGACTATTATGCTTTATCCAGCTATGGATGTGCCATCCTTAGAAAATGATGAAACCTTTTTAACATGGTACAACTCTATACATTTTCTTAATCGTTGCACTGCTATTTTTCGTTCTTATGTATTTAAGTGTTCTTCAACTATTTGGAAAAGTCTTTATTCTCAAATGTCTTATAAATTTTTAACTAAATCAAACTTATTTAATACCTGGATAGAGTTTGCACCAACTCATACTTTAGAGTTTGAATGTTTGATGAAACTTACTCACTTTATTAGTAGTCAACCATCACATGAAACAATGTTGTTTTTTATATTGATACGAACTCAACATATCAATTTAAATTTGAACGAGCTTGATAATGTTAAGCTAACATATAATCTCACACAATCTACACTTGCTGACTATTTTAAAAATATTAATTATTTATATGAAATAACTCATGAAGAAAGTCTTTATGCTATTGATCTATTAGCCTTAAGATTACTAAATTATTGCAACGCATTGCACTCCTATTATTCTTCTGATGTTGTTATTGCTATCATAAAACCCCACCTTGATTCTTTTGTCTTTTTATTAGGTATATCCCTACAACATCAACTATCATCATTTCGGCCTTTAATACTGTTTTTAGGACTATTTTATTACTTAAATCCATCAATCAAACATGATATTACCAAACTCGTCCCTACCTATTTTTCTCTGAAAAATAATCAAAAAGAAAATTATCATTTTATTCAAAAAAACCAACATGATATACCATCACTACCCTTACAATTGTTAACTGATTTAGCAACCTACTTTTCTACCCCCCCCCTTCATCCAAAGTCTAAATCATCATTTGAAGATAACTCAACTGTACCGCAAACATATCTATCTTCAAATGATCACATTAAAAAAGATTCAACATCCCCTAACATTCTCAATGAAATATCATCCGATCCATTAATTGAAGATCCTTATTTCTTAATTGCGTCTATGACACCATTAATCAGAGCTTATTATAGTGCTAAAGCATCCCCTGATTCTCAAAACTTTGAATATGTTGATATTCAAAAAACAATTCTAGCTTGGTTATCTCAGAACATGCCGCTTCTTACTTATTATCTTAGTGGTTCGCTTTGTAAGTCTTTAACACAACTTTTAAATTATTCAAAAGATAATAAAATGGATGAATTTCTTAATCATCGAAACCACCTTATTTCTCTCTTGTTTTCACTAAAATCTATATCATTATTACAACAAATTTTAATTGCTCATCTTATAAATATTATTAGTTGTTTGGTAGATGTTGATAACGATTCTCTTATTTTATTAACACCATCACTATATGTCTTCGAATTTGATATAACTCATGATAAACATTTTTTACAGGAATGTTTACGCTCATTTTCTTTTCAAATTCAACAGTTAGAAACCTTTACTTTATCAGATTATGATATTTTAGCTCTTCAAAAGATTTTTATTTCTTTTAAAGAATGTATTGATACTCTTAATAAAGAAGACTGTGACATTCTTGAATTGATCTTATCTGTTTTAACAGCAGGATTAGATCAGCTTTCTAAATATGACCATCATAAGTTTGAAGCTATTTTTTCTCTTTTAAATCAGTTTTATGATTTTATTGAGATTATCCCTCCGTCAACATCTTTATTTAAACACTTAATTTATAAACTTCTTCCTTATATAAATTATTTGTGTGAAAACGGCTTTATAAATCATTACCATCCTATGTTTTCTATCATTACAACGTTACATGATGAACACCCTCACCCTTCTGATACATTAATTGAATGCCATAATTTAGTATCAGATTATAAGATATTTTTAACATGTATTAGTCTTAGTAGCCCTCTAAACGTTAATCTTTTTGAAGCAATTATTCAAAAACCCTATATTCAACATAGTTTAACGTATTTATTTTTAGCTACTCCAGGTATGTTACTTAGCTTTTCACTTTTTTTACTTACATACTTAAAAAAACTTTCAAAAGAGGATGAGGATCATGGAATATGTTTTTTCTTAAATACCTTATTTAATCAGGATTTAGATTTGTTTAAATGGCAAGAAGCTAACTTTTTCTTTTATCTACTAAAATCATTTTATGATTACAATGATCAACCTGAAAAAATTGACCATACCATGGGTCTTTCATTACAAGATCCAGATACATTAATTATCTCATCATTAATTTTAGAATGTCCGCAACAAGCCAAACAGCTCATTCTTAGATTACACGACTTATCTCACTCATCTCAACCTTTACTTAAAAATATTATTTTATCTCTTATTGAAAATAGCTTGAAATATCAGCTTAGTGATCCACTTGTAAGCTTAAAAGCGATTTCTAATAATAGTTTAAAAGAAACAGTAATTATGAAAAATATTATTACTCAAAATGCAAATCAAATCTTTCAACAATTAAGTCAACTCATTGCTAGTTTTTCAAAGAAAGATATTCGTAGCGATACTTTAGAGGCTTTTATTTTAAAAGCTAATACTTATTTAAAAACATTCTCAGTAACATCTTCTTTTTTAGCTGAGGATGATCATTCTTCTAACTATGCAGATCAGCTCTTTAAAATCATGAGAACCATCGATTTATTAAGCAATTCATTAGATACTTTAGCACCTGATGTTATTCAACAACTTTATCGAAATATTTGTAATATTCTTTCCCGCTATATTTTGGACTTGTTTTTAATTAAAAACTTTGAATCAGCATCTATTGATTACTTTTTTTCAACTCATCAAACATTACTATTAGATGAATTAAAAACAATTATCATGGATAATAATTTTATTTCATTTCACCAAACCTTAACACTACTACAGCTGCTACAACACTCGCCTGAACAACTTTCTTACTCTCGTTTTTCTTACTGGTTTAGCTATTTAGATATTCTTTCGTTTTCTTCAGAAGACGATCTTAAGTTAGTTATTTTTGAATGCGCATTAATCGATGGCTCAATGGCTTTGGACATCATCAAATCTCAAGATGACCCCTTTTACTATCTAAACCTACTTCATGAAAATCATAGTAGCTTAGTATTTTATTTATTACGTTTTCTTCAACAATCTCCTATTGAATCAGATCAAAAACTATTTTTAACAGCTCAGCAATCATTTAAAAATCACTCTTTTCTTTCCTATTTTAACGCCACAAAGAAATCAACTCATCCTATTGATAGCTATGTTTCTCATATTTATAATTCAGATAAAATTAATATCAACGTTATTGTTAATTTACTCTATAATTTACTTCCTCATCATACCGATCAATTTATTTTTTGCTTAGAGTTATTATATTTAAATAAGCCAGCTTCATTTTGGGTTCTTTGCAAAAATAATCAGTTTGAAATATGCCTTAGTATTTTAGAGCTTATTATCCAAAACAATACTGATAACTCCCTTACATTTTCACCCAATATATTAAATCAATGGTTAATGCACCCCACTTTCTTAAACTACTTTCCTCATTACTTAGAGCCTAGTACTAATTCACATCACCATCCATTACTTATTCATTCTAATATCGAGTGCGAGCCATCTTCCTTAGAGTTCTTTAATGATTATGATATTGTCAATTGGATTGATTATTGCTTTCAATTTAATAAGCTCTCATCTTGCTTTAAATACTTAGAATCCAGAGACTATGCCTCTGCTGACTGCTTTTATATTATGTTTTTTACTGCTAATTCCAATCCATCGTTTAATAGCGGTATTTTACTTAATTATCTAGATTATCTTGATGATATTACCTTAGCTTCTTTTATAAATCATCTTGATGAAATATTTCATGTTACACATAAAGATTTCACTATTTTTATACTTAAATCTATCTCGTCTCTTTCAAATTTTAATGCCTACCATGAACTTTTGATTCGTTGCGCTCCTTATCTAAACTTACTTCAGGACCCTCTCATACTACCCTCCTTATCATCTTCAGCAAATCACATTATTGGTTATGCATCACTTTGCTATATGGGGGATTTGTCACTTGCTGATATTTGCAAATTTTTAAAGCAATGTAACTTTGTTCCATCCATAATATTAGCTAAACATATTGTAAGCTTATCAGATGCTATTTTTGATGAAAGTAAACACCATTTTTTAACTGATTTATCACTTCATTATCCAGAGATATTTTCACAACTGTTTTTACATGAAACATTCGCAACAACAATTCAACAAGCTCTATATTACAAAGAACTCACTGAAGACTCTTTATTATTTAATCATATTACAAAAGCTATTGATTCATTTAATTATGTCTACTCTTTACAATTTTTAGCTCACTATGCAAAAAAACACCTTACTGTTCAAAAACAAACAACGTGCTATGAACTTCTTGATAGCTTTTTACCTTTTTCATCTGATAATGTTCGTACTAACTTTGATGACTTAGCTTTGCTATATAAAGAAACGATAAATACCCCTATACCTAGAATTGCTGTAACCGATCAGATTATAAACTTACTGTTTAAAAAACTGCCAACTCTGCGACAGAATTTACATATTACAGAGCAACTATACTGCTTTCTTTCTTCTAATTCAAAAGCTCTAATCCAACATGGAATTGATCCTATTCATGTTAAAAAACAGTTAGAGATTTGTTGTACTGAGCTTCCAAGTAGAAAGTTATTACTTAAATCTTTACGGCATCCATCACATGATAAAGCACTTAATTTATTTTGCTCATTTATTAATGGATGGGAAGAAAAAAACAGCTTATTTGATACCTTTAATTTATATCTAAATGATAATCATGAGTATCACTTAATGTATGACTATTTATTATTTATGACGCGGCTCATTACTCGTTTTTCTTTTAAAAATTTCAAACTCTCTTTATTTAAGAAACTCTGTTTTGCAATACATTTTCTTTTAACACATTCTCCCGATAAACCATATCTCAACCAATGGTTTATTAATAGCTTAACCCCTAATATGAAGGGGACTTATTTTACCTATTTAGAACCTGTTTTTTCATCCAATTTTCTTGATAAAAAAACACTTATCTTTCTAACAAAAAGCTTTATAAATCACCAAAAAACAGCCTGTTATTCCCCACTATTTAAAGCTTGTTTTTTAAACCCAGCTTTTATTGATATTTGGGATTATTTTATATCACATTCAAAAAAACATATCATTTTATCTGATTTATTAGTTGAAAGTAGTTCTTTACATACTAATGTAGAATTATTTTTAAGAAACTTTATTGATTATCAACCCGCTAGTTTATTTTCTTTTTGTGAAACACATTATCAACATGCAATTTTTATTGATATATTTTTTAATAAATTATACGACCATTATTTTAGTGATTTATCTATTGAAGAGACTGTAAAATCTTTACCTGCATCAAATGCTTTTATTAAGGTAACCGAAGAAGCGTTTCAAAAACAAGCAACGGGATTTATATTCTTTTTAGCACGTTGTATTGAACATTACCTTGTTCCTAATAAAAAAAATATAAGCTGGGTTATTCATTTGCTAACCAATCGCTATCGTGTATCTTTTTCATCTTTTGCAACTGACATTGATTCATCTAAAAAAAATACTATTATAAAACAATTTATGAACGCAGGTATTATTTTAGATTCAGGGGAGTTTTTAGTAGATTTACCCGCGATTAGTTTAGATCAATTTGTAGCATTAAATACAAATCAACCTCTAACTGCTGAAGCTGAATTTGCCTTTATCAATTTACAACAAACATCCATAGCATATTACCAACAACGCAATCATATCTTAGATATTTTTATTCAAGAATCACCATCATTTTTTATTAAAAAAACATCTATGTTACCTTTTATAAACCAAGAACTAGGCATTTCTTTTTTCAAAGAAGGCCCCTCTTATATTGATTATTTATTTAATGTGCTTAATAACTCAGAAAGTATGCCTCTAGCCATGCTAGAGTTATTTGCTCTTATTAATAAAAATAACTCTTTAAAATCTTATTTTTACTACTATATAAAACAGCTACCTACTGATTATCTTATAAAAATTACAACATTAACTACTCTTTCATGTGATCAACGTCATTTTATTTTGCATGGTCTACTATATGATGAAAAAGGAAATTGCACATTTGATAATAACAATGATTGGGAAAACAAGGCTGTTGATTCTCTCTTATCTAGTCTAACAGAACGTTGGGTGGACGTTATTCATTATGAAAATTCTAAACCTTATCTTGAAATTATTATATTTTTCTTTTGTTACTGCCCTAGTTCTATTGAAACAGTATTAGGACATCATTATTCTTTAATTTATAATCATACAGGTATCTGTTTGCCAAAATTATTTGCATGCAAAGAACATCTTGAAAACTTTCTTGCGGATTCTACTGAAACATCATTTTCTTTTGAAACATTCAGAGACAGTGTCAATAATTTACTTGATTTAGGATTTTCATTATTTGAAATTTTAGTCGGATATAGAGCATCTCATGTATTTAATATTAACCTGGAAAAAGAATGGATTTCTTTACTTTTAGCAAAAGAAACTGTTTATTCTATATCAACAACCCCTAGCTGGTTAATTAATATTTTTGATTTATTATGTATTAAACAAAAAACATATTTTATTCCTAACTCATTTTTTGAAACATCGGTACATCATCAAGCATTTAAACGTTGGCTTTTTAATCATGGTTACTTATCACATCATAATTTATTATCGCTTACATCGCTTCATGATTTTAATAAGTTATATGATCCAAATGATGTTTATGAACAGATGATGATTGATATCTCAACCATGATTTCTCAGCGTTCTATTTCCAAAACGTCAATAAACCTTCTGGCAGAGCCTTTTTTCGAGTTATTTTTTCAAGAACTTTCCTATTATTTTAACAAACCAACGATTCATGTCATGGAATGTTCTATTTTACTAGATATGATTGACACACCAGCTTCTTTTTATGAGCAATCATTTCTCATTAAACAACTAAACTATTTTCAAGATGCTCTTTATAAAAATAACTTAGCATTATTGTTAAATGTCTATTTTATTCCCTTTGTGCTATGTCTTTTAAAAACACCAGATAATACCATTTCAATTGAAAAGACACATAATCTTATTGAATCGATTCCCCTCACACTGGATTTAAATCATGCTATTTTCAATTCCCTTACTGAAAAAGAAAAATCATTATTTAAATTATTTTTAGTTAAACATAATTTATTACAACATAATGTTATTCATACCAACTCACTTTTAATGTTTAAAAAACAACCCTCGTTATCAAATGACCATTTTGAAGCGTTTTCTTTAATTGATAAATATATAATTACTCAGAAATCGTTATTAGAATCTGCTTTAACAACCATTTCTCAATTGGGTTTTATATTATTTTATCCAGAAGCTGTTGCAAACTCTCATTTTTTAAATCAATTTTCATCTATTTTGGATCATGAATGGGTTTATTTATCTCACTTTTTAAATCAATCCATAGAAAACAACACCATTGAATCTTATTTACAAAACTTCATCAATAATTCAGCCACTCTTTCCAAAGACTTATTAAAAAAACATGCGGCCTCATTAAAAAATAGTGATGATACTCATGAACTATCTGTATTATTTCTTGATTTTCAAAAACATTCTCAAAATGTTATTAATACATCGCATACCCCCTCTATTCAGTTCTTATTAGAAGAGTTGATGGTATCTATTGATAAAAACTCTCATTTCTCTTAAAAAGCTTTTCATTTAATGATATTATGGTTTTCACATGTGTGCGGGATTAGCTCAGTTGGTAGAGCGTCTGCTTGCCAAGCAGAA
>CERB01083098.1_pt1 | contig 10814 bp, 14 predicted proteins | sample 356271 | NCBI WGS metagenome assembly CERB01 (sample SAMEA2621155, study PRJEB7988) | marine metagenome | isolation source: saline water (ENVO:00002010), including
AATGCAGCTGCGTCTATTTTTCCTACGACAGACATTGTAATTCCTCTTAAAGTTGTTGGTATCCTATTATTTATTTATAATTTATCGAGCCTTGATTGCCTTCTCTACTTGAGCAAACAACTTGTCATCAGCATCAGTCTTAGTAAGTTTGACTGCTTTGCCAATGATCTTAAGGCAGATATCTATTAATTTTTCTCCGAGCTCTGCGTCATCGGGGATCTTATCTACTGCATCTGATATGATTTTTGATGCGATTGGAAGTAAAAAACCTAACATGATAATAACTTAGTTAACTAATCTATATAGGCTTCTGACCCCATCATTTTATCTCTTGAGGCAATGCTTAACTGATACATCTTCTCATGTAACGTTGCTACTGGCCAAGAATCATATGGATGCTTAGTCTTTCCTGGTATGTACTTATAGTTTCGGTCAAACCATTCATCGTATGGTACTTTGTCTGGTGCCTTGTATGTCATTACTTACTTATCTGCTGTAAATTTACGGTTCTTCATGTAACCCCACTTGCCTTTGTGTAATGCTCTTACACCTTTGGGGTTCCTGATAGCATTCTTCTGTTTCTCCTTGGCATCAGCATCCTTAGCCATAAATTCCTTGTACCTTTTCTTACCGTACTTGGATTTATACTTGGTTTCTTTTGCCTTTTCTTTTTCTATTGCGTAGGATTTAAGCCTATCGGCAGCAGCATCGTTATCCCACTCTAGGAGCGATGTCATCTTCTTGCCTCTTTCTTTTTCTTATCATACTCAGCAGTTGCTTGGAGCATCTTGTTCTTAAGATTCTCCTTTGCTTTGCTAGTCTTACTGTGAGCAGTAGCACCTACAGATGCAGGTAGAGCAGCACCTGTTACTGCAACCTCTTCGATTGGTTCGATGCTTTCGATATCAACTCTAGCATCATATCCATCAGGGACACGAGACTTTGCTAGTGCGAGTGCTTCTTTCTGTAACTTATCTCTTCTCTTGATGACTGAAGAGCGTACCTTTCTTCTATACTTAAGATACTTGTCATCTTTTTGATTGTGTTTACCGTCGTTGTTGATGTCAGAATCTTCTTTACCGACGGGATCTAATTTTTCTTGCATAAGATCCTCCTTCTTAGGATTAATAGTGATACCTTTTTTGACTTTGGTCCCGCCCTTCATAGCAGGATGTTGACTGTCCTTGTCACGACGATCATTCTTATTTAATAGTGTTTGTTGAGCTTTGGATGTCATTACTGAACCCCCATTTCTTTACGCCAATCATAACTCTCTCCCATACGTCTTGCAACATTACGGGAACCACGAGAAACACTACGGGCAATCTTGCCAACGACTTTCTTGATACCAGCTTTTAAACCACCACCTGAGGAACCAGATGATGAACTACTAGAACTAGATGGTTTAGAACCTCCACTACGACCTGAACCTGAGACATAACTGTTACCAGTTACACTAGATTTTCCGTCTGTACTAGAACTAGATGATGTAGAAACACTGGACTTCTTCTTAGTAGCAGATGCACGAGCATCTTTATATCCAGACTTAAAGTCTGATCCAGCTTTCTTAGCAGCACTACCCACCTTACTAGCAACGTTAACTGCTGTACCTGCAGCTTTACCTGCTTGATATGGTACTTTCTTTAACCCCTTCTTAACAGCTGAACCTGCACTCTTAAGTGCTGACTTCACTTTCTCTGCACGAGAAGGACCAGAGTTGTCTTTGCTAGGTTGCTTGTCTTGTAATGTCTTACGAGCAATGGCACCTGCATCTCTTGGTTTTTCTTTCTTTGGTGCTTGTACTGCAACATTAGGGAATGCTGAATGCTTTGATGGTGCTTCTGTTAACAACTCTATGCCATCTATAGCTTCGAGTGCTTCGTTAAGTGAACCTTCATCCAACTCTTCTAATGCTTCTACAAATAATGTTTCGAGTTCTTCGAAACTAATCTCATCTATGTATGCATCATCTAGGTCGATGTATCTTTCGATAAGATCATCGATAGTCTCTTCACCAAGCCTTTTCTTTTTCTGAGCAGAGTATAAACGAGCAGACTGTGCTAATTTCTTCTTAGCCTTCTCTTTATCACCTGCTACTGCTGCCTTACCTCTTTCCACTTCAGCCTTCTTGGATGCTTTTAGTGCGAGGTCAGCAGAGATTTCTGTAATAGTGTCTTCTTTCATATGATCGGCAGCCTTATAAACAGGTTCTCCCTTCTTGTTTTTCATACCTGCCTTATAATTCTGGTATGCTTTAGTGTTACCTTTCTTATCAGCGTTAGTAACTGTCATAGCTTCTAACATAGATCTATGTAAGTCATCTATATCAACAGACTCCTTAGGACCTTGTACACCTATGTCTTCTGCATACTTAGCAGTCTTCTCTCCTTTCTTACCTACTACAATGTAACGACCATCAGATTTACGACCAGTGATAACCATTGATTGTCCACCAGGTGAGATAACTCTACCGATGTTACGATCATCAGGTGAGATACGCTTGTTCTTATCGATCAATTCTTTCTCGATAGGAAATCCACCATACCCTTCGAAGGTATCTTGGAGAGGTGCCTCATCTATAATCTTGATGATCTTATCAACTGTTTCCTGCATACGTTTTGAGGGAGCTTGTGACTCTCTATCAACGTGCTTTAGGATTGTCATCTGTTCATCAAGGGTATACCCCATGAGTTCAGCAGATACTTTAATGTCAGTTGCCATTGTTTTATTGTAGTCCGTAACTATTATTTAGGTGTTGCAACCTTTCTAAAATCGGAAAACTTAACTCCGAACTTAGTTGTTGCTTGTCCAGGAGTCATATCCTGTACTGCTTGACGATATTTATCTGTACCAACTTTCCAATCATTTCCTGATCCATCATCAGCAGAGAAGTTTGATTGATCTTTCCTGTTCTTACTAGCATCTGTAACTTCTGTTACATGATGCAACCATGTGCGGAATTCATCACCATGCTCATCCTTAAGGATGACATAGTTACTACCACGATGAACAATAGTACCACGAATACCAGTGTCATCATACTCTACTAATGTACCTACCTCAAAGATCTCTTCTTCGATGTAGTGTTCTCTCAATTCTTCTTGGTTAAGTTTAGGTGCAAACAACCATGACTCTGTTTTTGCTTTCTCTTGCTTGGCTTTTGCCTTCTTGAGTTTCTCAGGTGGTGTCATACCTGCTTTAACATCTGCCATCAGTTTTAGAGAGTGTGCCTTACTAAAACCTTTAGGCATACCTAGATGGAAATTATCATGGTCATCACCTGACGCATGTTTCCTCTGATCTGATGCTGAAAGTCTTTCTACAGGGTCTTCGGAGTCTTTGTTTCTTGCTCCTCCAGACTTTATATTAATACTCTTAAAGTTATAGTGCTTACCGTTATACTTGTCAGTTAACTTCTGAAATTCTTTTACACGGTCATCACCTACTACCATAGTGACATGCTCATGCCCCTCATCATTGAGGTCACGAAGGATATCAAATATATTTCTATGCTGTTCAGAATTTTGGATCTTATCCTTGTGACCCTTAAACATCTTACGCATGTGATCAACCTTTTGATCAGCACTTAGAGGGTTCTTCTTATGATCCTGTGTCCTACTAGGATAGATCCTGTAGTTACCAGAGTCACCACCTGCTTTCTGCACAGCATCAAGCATCTTACCATGACCTGCGTGTGGTGGATTAAATCTACCGAAGGTTATAGCAACGTGTTTGTCTGCAGCCTGCCTTTCCGCTTTACCATTACCTGCAGGTTTGGCTTTCGGATTGGTTTTCTTGGTAGCATCGTATGCTTCAGTTATAAAGACGTGAAATGTTAACATTTATCCCCAATTTTTTGCAACGGTGAAGTTAGCACGACTGAACTCTAATCTATCGACCAGTTTCATAGCAGTACCGTTTTTAATAGCAACGAATCCCTCAGGACTTGTTACTCGGTACCCATCTTCATCCTCTATGAACGTACCAATGCCTTTAACCTTTTGTAGTCTGCCGATGATGATGTTTTTAGCAGTCATCAATGCAGTAAAGGCATTCATAGCACTATGTATGGCAGTTTTGTTACTATTTAGGTATGAAATAGTTTGTCGTTTCTTTTCTTGCCATTGTTTCTTTGCTTTCTCGGTCTTTTTCTTCGCTATTTCCATGTCAAAGCGTCCTGACACAAAGGCAACAAACCCCCTAAGCATAACAGCAGAGGATGATGGAACGTTACCACTACGAACTACTTGGTTAAAGTACATCTTAAACATTGCAGTGTATTCGAATGGTTTCTTACCACCTAAGAGGTCAAGAAAGTTTCTACCCTTAGTCATGCTAGTCTTAGCAGAATTTATATTCTTATTAACTGCTGCTTTCTCCATAGCAGTTAGAGTAACCTCCTTACCTGTAGTCTGGAAGTCTGAAGATAATACTGCTACGTCAGGTACACCTTGTAGTCCTGCTACATTTGCACCAAAGGATGCAGTTGCTTCTGGTAATGATGCTCCACTATATGTTGTATGAAATACTATACCCAACTTTGATGCAGCAACCTTATTACCTAGTTCACTACCTTCTTGTGCAAAGTATGTAATAGTATTAGGTCTAAACTTATATCCACTTACACCACCCATCTTCGCTAGACCAGGAGTACTTGTGTACAATAGATCACCTTGTAGAATACCTGAGATAGGTAATTTCTTAAGTTCTGATAAACATTTCTTTAGGATACCATTTATAGGACCAGGATAATGATGATCTACATCTGCATCAGAGAACGCTGCTTTAGGTACCTTATTAAATACTGACTTAGTTCCTACAAAGAATAGTCCTGTCTCTGGATCAGTACCACATACAATAGCAGGTGCACCGTCCCATTTAGTTGTGATCCTAGTACCTGTAACCTGTGTCCCTAGCATGTCACGAAGGGACTCTAAAAATTTTATTGCATTTAGACCACCTGCATACCCATTATTAATGAGTTCATCTTCCAGATGTTCTAAGTGTGTGTTCTTACTCATGTCCTTATTCTAGCACCTCTACGTTGGATCTGTTCTGGATAAAGTCCAGTGGATAAATTGCCACACGAGCACCACTATAGCGTGTACTGTCATACTCAAAACCCCTTCCTGCTCTGTATGTGGCACCTAGAACTGGTCGGTATTCATCTAGATCGTTTGAGTGTATAGCATTACCATTCCATCTGGTATGCTCACTGAAACTAAATGAGTATGTTGATTCCGTTTGTCTGGTCAACACAGCATTAGCTTGCCCAATGACATGTACATTATCAATACCAAAAGCACTACCATAGTTAGGACCATAGATTGATCTCATCATTAGAGTACCACCTGATACTAATTTATACACTGGATTTGTTAATCGGTCATCTACAATACGTTCTGCAACTTCTCCTAAGAAACCTTGCACCTCATCATCATCTAAAATTAATCTTGGGTCTGCCAGTGAACCTGCTTTAGAACTCAAACCACCATACTGTTGGTATGCTTTAGCACCACCTGCCTTCTTGTGTGATATGTAGAGTACCTTATCACCTTTAGAGTTTACAATAGCAAAGTCTGCTTTAGCTTCTCTACCGTTAACTTTATCAGTCACATTGACTACACCTACACAGTCCTGTATAGAACCAGTGGGTGTGTTGATTGTAATAGGACCTATCTCTCTGACTATTTCTGCAATTCTTTGATTCAGTTGTTGCATAGCAGCAGTCTCAGCAGCAAGTACATTTGTTCTGGTTGGTTTACGAATTCTATTGAGAGCAACATACCCTGTCCTACCACGGTTAGTAACTTTGGCCACCGCCAATCTACCAATAGTTTCTTGCCTATTAGATGCTAAAGTAAGTGAGTCTCCTGCTGATAATACACCATGAGAACTCTGCTTATTTAAGGTATAGAAAGTTGCTTCTAAGTTATTCTCAATAACTAATTCTAAATCTTGCCAACTACTATTGTTAGCAATATACTTATTAAAAGAACTCTGACCATCTGTAGTGGGTCTTGATAGGAGTGCCATTAAAAAAGAGGGTATTACCCCTCTATTTATTGATAATATGATGGTGCGTATGCTGACTCAGGATCCTTCTGCTCAGTTTTCAGTCTATTATATAACTCTTTGGTTTTTCTATCACTCTTACGGTGCATCCAAAGGTTCATTATAATAGTATCAAACTCTTCATTGGTTATCTTTAAGTCCATGCCTTACCTCATCTATATTTTCTACAAGTTCGGTAACCTGTACTAGGTTCTCGATCTCTGCAAGAATGTTTGCTATATGCTTATTCACATACGGGGGTTCCGTCCTCGAAGAAAAGGATAGTGCATTCCGAAGGTCTTCCTGTGCCTCTCTTAATGATTCTTCTACTTGTTGACTCAGTGCCATGATTGTCGTTCCAATGTCGAATGTTACCTGCGATAATAAAGCAGTTAGTTACTACTAACTGTACAAAGATAAAAGTTCTGATGACGCAGATAATATCATCATACTTCTTTGTGGTTTCATCTTGGAAGGAACCTAAAGCATACTTCCAGATCTTCCACGACTCCCTCATACCCAGTACTTATACATTGTATATATTACAAAGATTAGTACGATGGTAGCGAGTGCACCCATCACATAAATCAAATGTCTCCCTCCTTACGATTTTCTGATTCTTCTATTGAGAATTCACCACCAGGATATCTAGCAGCAAGTTTAAGTGAGTTAGTATAGAACACTTCATCCAAACGGATGTCAAGTGCCCTTGCTGCACACGCAGCATACCATAGTACGTCACCTAACTCTTTGATAAGATGCTCTTTGTTAGCATCGTTCCAAGGTTTCCCTTGGTACTTTAACTTCTTAACGATCTCACAGAACTCACCTGCTTCAGCAGTTAGTCCTTGAGATGCAGTATCTAAACGAGCAATGTCACATCCCTGTTCAGATAGTTGTCTCAACCTATCAATGTATTGTATCTTATCTTTACTAGCATCAGAACAAGTCTTGTCTTGGAAGTCCATGTACTTGTCTAAGTCTATCTGAAACTTAGTCTTGTCCTTCTTCTTCTTTTCATCGCTTCTAATTTTCTCTGCTGCTTGCCATGCAGTAAACCCTTTCTGTTTGATAAAATCTTCTGGAGTTTTAGGTGTTTCATCTGCAATCTTCTTAGCACCTTCTGCCATATCATCTTTGGCATCTTGTGCAGAGTTATTCATTTCCTCTGCTACTTTCTGTGCGTTGTCAGTTGATGCAGGGTCAAAGGGTACAGGACCAGGTACTTCATTTTCGTGGTCGTGGTCATGTCCATGACCATGGGAGTTCTTCTTGCTCATATTTTAAATGAATCGAATTTGGTTGCGGTCTTGGCAATCTCTAAGACCTCTTCTTCACTACCTGAGTCGGTAAGTTGCTGCTGTTCACAATCATACAGCTTCATCTTTGATCTGTCAATACCTATGACAAATCTTTTGTGAACTGTTGGATCATTATAACGGTTCTTTAATTGTTTAACCATTATTTGATTTACTCCCTCGAGCTCCTCTGTACTAATAAGAGCAAACATGAGGTCAGCAGTAGCAGGGAGACCAAAGGATTCACTGGTGTCAGTAAGATCCACGTCAGAACTACCATATCCAGAACGAGTAGTCTGAGTAGCTGAGACGATTGGGACATTCGCTTCCACCGCAAGACCCCTAAGTTCCTCAGCAATTGCTTTAACGAACGTGTAAGAATTAACAATTGTATTTTTATAACGAGATGACGAACATATATTAAGGTAATCTATGAATATAATATCAGGACTAAACCCTTTCTTCATTGCTAACTCATTGATCAGTGACTTAAAGTGACCGACATGAGCAGATGCAGTTGGGTATTCCTTAATGATAAGTCTGCCTTGTGTCTTTTTATTTAGCTTGTCTATCTTAGTCCTAAATTGTGCCTTACTAAAGAGTGGATCTTGGAGTTGTTGGATAGGTACATTAAGTAAGTTAGCATCTATCCTTTCTGCAATCTTCTCTTCAGCCATCTCCAAAGTAATATAGAGAACGTTCTTACCTTGGAGTAAACTAGAGCTAGCACAATGGCACATAAACAAAGACTTACCCACACCAGTACCTGCAAGAGCAATGTTGAGAGTCTTGTTAGGAAGACCACCCTTTGTAATCTTGTTGAGGAGTTCCAGATCGAACGGAATCTTTTCCTCAATGGTGTGGTAGAAATCGTATCTTTCGTCTGCGTCTCTAATATAATCGTGTCCAACTGTGTCATCAAAACTTGTACCTAATGCTTCCGACATAATATGTGGAATAGCATCCTTACTTTGTGTCTTATCCTGACCATCAGCAATCTTAATACTATCCATGAGAGCAAGGTAGATAGCACGTTCCTTACACCACTTTTCTGTTGTATCTAATAACCAATCTTTATTATAATGATCTCTATCAATCCTATTATCTAGGAAATCTTCGATCTCCTTAATGATTTCTTCACTTATATCTCTCCTCTTTTCTACCTCAATTTTAAGTGCCTGAGGTTCAGGCATTGCAGAGAACTCCTGTACATACTCCTGTACAGCAGTAAACAAAACCTTATTATTAATGGTGTCAAAATAATCATCCTTAAGAAAAGGCATGACTTGCCTACAATAATTCTCATCAAGGATGAGTTTACTGAGGGTGATCTCTTCGATCTTTTGCATTAGAGGTAGTGTAAATAAGTGCTGACCACCCACTTGTCATGAGACAGGGGTGCTTTTCCTGAGTGAGGGAACATCCATGAAGGAGGGAATACTAAGGCACTACCCTCCTTTGGTTGGACGCTGTAATCTATATTATGAAAGCATGTTTCTCCACCTTTGTCAACATCATTAAGATAAAAGAACAAGGCAAGGAATCTTCTAGCACTATCATGGTTACCTACATCCACATGTAGATCAAACCTATCATTCTTTTCTTTATCATAGTGCTTGAGTTTAATTTGCTCAAATGAATTTTCTATTGGCCAGAAGTCCTTACAATTAACCTCTGCCATATAGATCTCAGAGAGACGTTTAATGTATTGGATTAATTGTTGATGAATCTTGACCCATTCATCCTTAGGATTTTCTTTCTCTATCTCATGGGTAATGTTAAACATATTCCATTGAGGTCTACCCTTCTGCTCCCACCTTTCTAGTTCAGTTTTCTTTCCTAGATCAATGATATTACGACAGAGACTAGGATCTAATGCCAGAGGGTAGTGTCTGACATAATCTTTAACCTCCATATCCAAACTCCTTAGCAGCAACTTCATCTAGTGCTTGTAGAACTTCGGGTGTGAAATATTTCTCTGGGTTACTCAAGATTTGTTTAGGATATAGATTAACTTCTCCCATCTTATATCTGTTACCTATTCTTGTAAACACTCCGTGTTTCTCTCCTAACTCAAGAAGACCATAATACTTATCAAGTCCTCTCTCATCATAGAATAGTCTTGATTCTATCTTAGCATTCTCTTTGGTGAACCTAGACTTCTTAGTCTCACATTTGATAATGTTACCGATCACATCCTTACCATCTTTCTCTTTAGATTTGCTGAGGTATATGATAGTAGATGCTGCATACTTAAGACCACTACCACCACCCATCTCTTTCATAGGTACATAAGCACCCACTACATCATAGGTATGGTTAGTAACAATCATAGGTACGTTTGCTTTACCTAATTTGAGAGTAAGAACTCTGAAGATAGACTTAACAACCTGTGCTCTAGTCATGTCACGAGTATCTTTACCTGCTTCAGTATCTTCTACTTCTTTACTGGTAGATAACATACCAAGACTATCCAACACAAACATCAATGGTTTACGTTCTTCTTCTTTCTGTGCCAGATACTTATCAATAATCTTAATTGCTTGCTGACGAAACTCCTGTACAGTTACAACAGGTACGATCATCATACGATTAGAATCGATACCACGACTCTCAATCATTTCTTTACTTATAGCACTCTCAGACTCAAAGTAAATAACCCCACCATCACTATGGTCGTTGAGGAAAGACTGTACAATCCCAAGACAAAAATAAGTTTTGCCTGTACTCGACTCACCTGCGAGAGCTGTGATCTTGTTCCCTGGAACACCTCCTTTGATGCTTCCTGAGACAAGAGCGTTAAAGAGGTAACTGCCCGTGTCGATAAAATTATTTGTGTCACCAGAAGCGACACCATCACTAACGATACTAGCGTATTCATTACCTATCTCTCCTGCAATGTCCTGCAAAAATGAACTTGTCATCCGAAAATATGCTCCAATGTAACTTGTTTTTCTGGTGCCCAACCTATAGCATCAAGGATAACCTTGACAGGTGACAAGAAACTCTTGTCAAATTGTACTTCATAATCCACTGATCCGTCAAGCTCGAACTCCTTAGGTAATGTCTGGAAGAATGAGATAACATTCTCTCCTATGCGGTTGGGTTTCCTAAGGTATAGATACTTGATCTTCTCACCCTCTTGGATGAATGGAAATTTGTTTTGGATCTTATGCTTCTTTATATAATGATTATAAAGTAGAGATCCACGAACATGGATAGGGCATCCCTTACCATATATGTCCTTGGTTGATGTGAACTTTTGTAAGTTGTTGCAACTACGAGGGAATGATATATCCTCTAGTGGCATAGACTCAAACTTCTTTCTGAATTGTGAAATGAATTTCTGTACATCAGATTCATCACTGGTCATAACCAACTCAAGTGCTTTTTTAATAGCACCTCTGCATGGCATAGGTGTAGAAGACTTAACTGCTTCGATACCCATCATCTTTAGTTTAG
>CERB01021493.1_pt1 | contig 10797 bp, 6 predicted proteins | sample 356271 | NCBI WGS metagenome assembly CERB01 (sample SAMEA2621155, study PRJEB7988) | marine metagenome | isolation source: saline water (ENVO:00002010), including
TTATTATAGTCTTATATAGTTTTTGTGTCAAGCTCGACTTTTTTGAGCAAATTTACACGGAGAAAAAATTGCCGAATTCGTGTAACTCAATTAAGGAATATCTTACCACCTTTAATTGTAGTTGATGGTGCAGTAATTGTTGTAGTTTTACCCATAAATTTAAGGACATTAATTCCTCCCTTAAAGTTTACATTAAGTCCCATTGCAGAATCAATTTTTATTCCATCTTTCTTTGATGCTGCTATCTTAATATCCCATGCAGACATAGCTTGAGAACCATTTGCAGCTGGTTGTGCCTTAATTTCTGTATATCTTGTTCCACCAATTTGTTCGTTTAATGTACCTTTTACCCTTAAACTAGTACCACCTTTCTTTGATGCAAGAATGAGGTTTCCTCCTCCATCTATTTCAAATTTATTAGCAACTTTTATCTTATAACTGGCATCAGCAACTTGATTAATAGTTCCTTTAGTATTAAATGAAACTTTTGCTCCTGGTTTTTTCTGATTAACAGTATATTCACCATCAATCTCTGCATGATGACCTTGTGATACTTCTTTATAAAATGCAGTATCAATCGTATACTTTCCTGATTTTACATCAATTTGTCCAGAACATTGACCACCTTTATCATTACCTGCTTCAATTGCAATAGCAGTACCTGCTTTTAAAGTAAGTGTCTTTCTTGCTTGTATAGTAACATTATCACCTAAAATGTTTACATCACCACCAACAGATTCTATAGCAGTCTCACCTGTAACATGAAGAGAATAAGTAGGCAGTTCTTCAGTCTTACCTTCCTTTGATCTTTCCTGACTAGAACCAGTAAATTGTCCAGCATAACTATGTCCTTTATCAAGGAAATCTGTACATATACGAACTATTTTACCACCACAACCAGTATCTCCTGGTTTTCCTGTTGAAGTTTTACAATTACCATTCTCATCAAATAAAAGTGCACTAACACCATTTGTTAAAGCATATCCACCTGGACCACCATTCTCACCTTTCCAGGTCATTATAGTCCAACCATCTTGATGTGCAGCAGTAGGACATGTCTTGATGAATTTACCTTCATCTTGTTCCTTTCTACCACTCGCAGGTTCAGCAATTATTACATTTGCTACACCTGAACCTTCTACTTTATCGTAATTATTAACAATACTCATGGGCAATCAATATATTTACCAGTACCAATCTTAACAGCACCTCGTTTCTTCAAATCTTGCTCTTCTAAACATACCATGCTAGGCATAGCAATAGCACCTGCTCCTCCACCACCAACAAATTGTACTCTAGGTGTCTTACTATATGTCTTTGTTCTATCTAATACTTTAACACTAACAACATATCCACGATCATCAATCTCTGCTTTCGCAACTAATAGTTCACCATCAACATATACTTTTGGTGGAGATGTATACTTAATACCTGGTGATATAAGAGTAAATGAATCTATAATACAACGTACATTACTATTTGCAGGGGTGTTCTTTTTATAATTCAAACCAGATCTAGTAATTCTTATTTCAGATGCATATCCTTGTGCATCTAATAAGACAATACCAGTAGCACCAAATCCTTTACCTGTTATTATAACTTCAGGTGCTTCTTCATATGGATCACCTCTATCAATAATAGGTATTTCAATGATACCACCATCATCATCAGTAATAGGGTCACCAGCAACTGGTTTGTCTATCTTTGGTGTCTCTTCTGGTACTGTAGTTTCAGGTACATAAGTTCCATTAATAACAACAGAAGTAGCAGCATCAACACCAACTAAAGTAATATAAAGACTTTCGTCAACTTCTTCCTCTATATCTTCAGCAATACCAACGATTAACTTGGCACTATTATCTTTAATAGTAATAGTACCAGTCATATCATCAATAAGATCTGCCTGTTCAATGTCACCATATATTGTATAATCAACTTTAGTATTATCATCAACATTAGTAGTAGTGATAGTAAATGTTATATCTTCTCCCTCATTATACTTCTCTTTATCTGCAACAATCTCATAGGTAGGGACTGGAGTTTTATCAAATTCATCATCTGGATATAGTATGTCCTCAAGATTAGCAAGTACTAATGTATCTACTTCATCATGATCAATACTAGGAATGATATTACCATCATCATCAGTAATTGGTGTAGAATTATCATTGTCCTTATATATCTGTTGTACTGTACATAATACACGTTGTTGTGCTGTTGATATTTGTATATCATCAGAAAATGTCACAGAGAACTTTGTTTTACCTATAGGAACATTAACAACTGTTCCATTACCATCATTATCATATGCTGTAGTAGTATCGATTCTATCTAAAACCACTTCAAATGTACCTACAAGTTCTCCAACAACATCATCATCAGTAAATGTATCTGGACCTGACAATGTATATTGTAGTATAGCACCTTCTGGTACATGTCCTGTATGTACAGTATATTCTACAGTATCACCATTAATTACAGATGGAGAATTTACAGTTATCTCATAGAAAGGAGTTCCAGTCTCATCTAAAGGTACTGGATCATAGTCATCGTCATCATCATCGTCGTCGTCATCATCAGGAAAAATGATAGGATCAATAATATCATCGATGGTATCATCATCGTCGTCGTCATCGTCATCATCATCGTCGTCATCTCCTGGATCTATCTCATCATCTGGGAAGAAAACATCATTGTCATCATTGTCTTCACCATCAGGAGTAGAATCATCGTCAATTGGTGTAGGATACTCTGGGATACCACCAACAAATACAATATCGGTTTCTTTATCATCTGGATAATCTTTAGCCTCATCACATGTAAATCTCTCTCCAGTATCACCACCTTCAATATTATCTAATAAATTATCTAACCAATCATCTTTATCCTCATCACTACCACAATCACTACAAGTCTTTGTCTTTTTAGCACACTTACTGTTAGGTCCACCACAATTAATACCAAGAAAAGACATTATCTTGTTTAAAGCAGAAGATACTATGTCTAGACCACCACCCACAATAGACAGAATACTTTGCAATGGTCCCATAACTTTTGAAATAAGACCATCAATAACAGATATGATCTGATTAATAATACCATCTACAAGATTTTGAATAAGGCAAGCAGCAGGTGAAAATGCTTCCATAATCATATTGAATAGCATATTAGTCAACCATTTAACTAACCTAGCAATAGCATCCTCCATAGCACATCCCAATGCTTTTAGGATCTTATCAATAACCTTCTTGATTCTCTTAAGAAGATTACCTTCCTTCTTAACACCCTTATGATCCGATTTAGGATCTACTGGTACCTTTTCTTTAGCATCCTTTGCAGTATTAATTCCAAGAACTGCATTGACTAAAGCCTCTACTCCCTTTCTGATACCAGAAATCATTTCGGATTGCATCCTACCCATAAGTGCCCTTACGAGACGTGTCACTCGACCTATATGATATCTAGCAATACTTGTCTTATCGTAAAGATAACCATTAACCTTACTCACATAATAACTACCCAACTGTCCACCAGACCTTTGGTTTGCTGCTAACAAATCACCTATAATGTTGCCTACACTTTTGTCAAAATTACTCTCCGAACCACAAGTAGGGTTAGCAATTTCTACACAAACCTCTCCTCCTACTGGATTTGTTTCGCAATTAAATCCACGCAATGCTACCAGAGTAGCAGTTGCTCCATTTTCTCTATTTGCGTCCTTATTAGCGATACCACTGTTTGTAGAACTACCATCCTCCCTTCTACCATCCTGTTCATCTATTGCATTATCAGTACTTGGATTAACGTCTGATGCTCTAAATGTAGTAAATTCATAACCTTTCTTATTAGAATTATTTACATTAGGATCCTCATTCACAACTTTAGTAGAACCAGGAACATGACCAATAGAACCCATTATAATAGGTTGCTGCTTTGCTGAATCAAGGAAGAATCCAATTACCCAATTACCCAAATCATAGTTAGCAGAAGCACCAGTAACACCACCATCAGAGTATGGATGTGTTGCTGGCATCATCACATGTGCCCATGGCAATTCAGTTGTAGGTGTAATATCACCCTCTTTTAAATGGGTACCAACTATTCTTACACGATACCTACCTGCTCTTTTTGGATCACCACCATCTGCTTGAGGATCCTTTGGTGATTCGATTTGACCAATCCACCATGATATACCATCAGAACCAATCTGATTTGTAGGATATAATGATGAGAGTACTTGATCCATATTAAATACTATCTGCTATATTTATGAAGCAATTTCAACCTTTGTTATCTTATCTCCATACACATCTCGTATTAAAGTAAGAAATGTTTCTGCTAGAGGTTTTTTAGGTACAATAGCATGATTTAATTTTGAAATAAGATACTTACCACTATGCTCTGTATCCCATTCCTTACCTTGTGTATTTTTATCTGCTGACTGACTCATAATCTTAATCTCAATAATGTCACCTACCTTCAATACAAGATTACTTGGTATTTTTATTTGTAACTGTTGATTATTAAATGTATTAAACCTTGCTATAGACTGTGCCGTAAAAAACTTCTGAAAATCAGGAAATTCTGCAGTGTCTTTAGTACCACCATCTTTCTTCTCTGATGATCCTACCTTTTCACCATCATGCCATGTCTCATGGTCTAACACAACTGACATTATCCTAGTAGGATAAGCAGAGAACATTTCTTGTGCTGCTGGTAATCCATCTTGTGGTCCCAAATGATCCATCTCTTTATACTGTTCATCTAATGAGTATGCATACTCCTCATATGATCCTGTGCTAAAATTATAGTAACAAATAACAGATGAATAAGCACCATGCCTCAACTTATCTAACAGATCAATCTCTTTTTCAAACTCTACATGAGATATTACAAACCGTGGATCTCTAGCACTGTTGTCTACCGTACCAGCAACAATAGGTACATTCTGCTGATAATAAGTCACTGGATAAGGTTTATTCTTTTTCACATCATATAATTTATCCATTGATCTAAAATTATACCCTTCTTTATTCTCCCAGAATAAGTAACCAGCACTTCCCTTCATTTTATTCTCATGCCCATCAATGTCTTTAATACCACCACTCTGAACTTCTACATTTGTTGAATTACTACTTGAATTTGAATTACCTTTTTTCACACCACGAGTTGTTACTACACTATTACCTTCTTCACAAATAGTTTTCATCTTTAATGTCTCTATGATACTAAATGGTGTCTTCTTGCCTGGTTGAAACTTTATCTTATTCAATGCTTTATCCACCATCACCTTCTTCTTTGTACCTAGATTATCTTTCAATAAGTTAGTAACTATCTGACTAGGCAATCCTTTTTGAACTGTACCAATCATTGCCATCTCATTCGCAAGTGCTTCTTGTGATACTAAACCTAATGTATATGTCTGAAACCTATCAGCAATATACCTAGAATATATCTTATAAACTACAAACTGATATGAATACTCCTTATCTTCTTTATCAGATGGTGAAGGTGTTGTAAATCTAATGTCTACTTGTTCACCACCTTGTAAAGGTATATCAGAAATCATATTATTCATAGACTCTTCACCTATCATCAATGATGCAAAAACAGTTGGTGATTCTATATTCTCAAAATAATCGAATCTTAATACACCCTGTGTAGCATCAAATGGTTCAGTTTTATTGTTACCTAATATGGCACAATATTTAATTACAACACTATTAGCAAGTTTATTAGGATTTGAAGTATCAGACATTATTAATTAAGCATGAAGTTTCTGTGGCCAATATGATCCTATCTCTAAAGCCCATTCTGCACCTTTTGGCAAGGTATCATCACCAGTAGTTAATTGATCAGTATGACTTGTAGAAGATGCAAGTGAACCATCCTGATCCAGATTAAGATGAACAATTTCTGTTGATGAATTAGAATCATTTTTAAATGCTTCAAGGAAATTATCTGATGAAAATATATCCCTTGTAGATGATTGAAGATTGGATGTTTCTATACCAAGTAACTTATGTATATCTTCCAATGCCCCTTTTGATCTATCTAAAGGTATAGATTCAGCATACCTAAAGTATGCTTCTTTAAACAATTGTCTTACTCTAGTCTTCTCTTCTTCATTCAAAGAAGGTTTCTTTAATAGTGTCAGCAACTCTTTATTTCTCATCTCTTCTAACATGAAAGAAGCTTGACCTTTAATACCATCCTTACCACTACTTGCAAAACTCTCTGGAGTAATACCATATTTTTCCATTAGATGTTTAAATAATGCATCATCTCTATCCAACTGCCAAGAACCTGCACCCCATGCTCTCTCATCCCCATCCATATGTGATCCCAACACATTTGATTGAAGTAAACTAGACTCTCTCATGAACTCTGCTGTTGCTAATTGAGCACCAATGTCAGACAAACCTTGTTTTTTAAACTCATTAATGAATATAGTAGCAATCTCTTTTTGACTAAATTCTTTATTTCTACCTAACAGATGATCCACTCCTCTTGTTACACTATCTTTAGTACTATTGATAAAATTACCAGTTTGATCCCATTTAGTACCAATAAAATTCCTAACTGCTTGCCTCCAGTTAACATTCTTTTCAATATTATCAGAAACTTTTTCTTGTTTTTCTGATGATTCTCTAACCCTAGCATTTGCTTCACCTGATGCTTTAGTAGGTGCTACATCTTCTGCTGATAAACCAAAAGAATTGGCAAGAACATGAGATATATTATTCAATTTTGCATCAGCAGAAGGACTTACTTCACCAAGTCTATTTCTTACATCACCTGTTACTTTTAATAAAGATGCTCCAACTGCTCTAAATGGAAGTTCCATTGCATCTACCATATCTTGACCACCAACAGAACTAACACTAGTAGTAGTGGTGGTAGCAGCAGGAACTGTTTTTGCAGCATTTTTGAAAGAGTTTAAATTCAGTTTACTCAATCCAGTAAGTGGAGTTAATGATTCGAAATCTGGTAATGGTGGTATTTTCATACCTTTCTCTGCCATCAGATCACCACCAGGAGTAACTTCATTACCTGCAATACCATCAGTTGCACGATTATCTATTGGAATAATTTGAGTTCCACCTCCAGGTGCAGGTCCCATCCACTCTTTACCATGAGCAGTGAAAGGAACACCAGTTGGAGTAGTTGTTTTATATCCAGTATCAGGTCCATCAATAATAACACCACCCTTCTCCATCCATGGATCTGGTAGTTGTTCACTAGTTGTTCTGGATCTATTAGCAACAGTAGATTCAGACGTACTCATCTCCAGACTTTCATCTTGTTTAGTACCCAATGAATCAGCACCTCTAGTAAATGAAGATTCAACTCTCTTTAACTCACCTTTTGCTTCTTTTTTATCTATTTTAGCAGTTGTTTTTGCTCTCTTTAAAAATTCAGTTTGCTGATTAACTGCTGCTGCTATTGCTTCTAATTTATCAGTTACCCTATCTGTTCTATGACTTATCTCAACTACAATATTCTTTTGTGTTGTAACAATACCAGATGCTATACCAGTATTCTGATTAACGGCATTATTAATAGATTGTGCAGTACTTTGTAATGACTTTGCAATTTCAGTTACTGCTGTTAAAAAATCTTGTTTAGTTCTTGGTCCACCACCACCACCTCCAGATGCTGCTTTAGCAACCTTTGCAGATGAATCTTGTAATCCTGCAGGAGTTTCAACTTCTAATTTATAATCAAACTTTTTCCTAAAACTAGCAGCACGTCCACTATCAACTTTAATATTATCTCTTAAAAAATTTCTAGTAGTAACATATATTTTCTTTTTAGATTTTAAAATCCTTCTAGCAGAAAGTAATTTCTTTAAACTTTGTTTCTTCTGGTCTATAAATTCACCACCAAAATTATGTTGTAATGCTTTTTTAAAGAAATACCCCTTGTCTATTCCAAAATCCTCAAGAGAAAGATGAGGTGCTTGCTCTGATAACTTTTTTTGTGCTGCTCTCCTCTCACTCGATGCTAATTGACGAGCTTCAAGAACCATACCAATGACTTTACCTAGGTGTTGAGCTGCTCCATCTCCTCCACCTGATACATCTTCAAATCCTTCTGTAAATGCTGCCATTAGTTATACCTCCTTCTCGTATTTATGAGGCAAGTATCAACCTAGACAACTTGTGATGTGCCTGATAAATTTTAACATCAAATTTATTTTCTCCTCCACCAGAAATAATATTATTACCACCAGATAATACATTTGTTTTTGTCACAAATATTATTTTAGTTTTACCTACTGGATCTACGTCATAAGAAATATTATTTGATATGTTATTACTTTGTGTAATAGGAGTTATACTTGATATATTAAAATTATTAGATGCCACATCGACACCATCTATTGGATCTATTTTAATATCATTACTAGATAATAAAACATCTCCTTTAGTCTCGTGATAATCTATAGGTTCTTCAGAAATTTCTGAAATATTATTATCACTAGTAGAATCATCATCCTCCAGTTGTAAACCCTCTGGTTTTACATCATTTTCAATAACAGGTTCTACACCTGTTAATGGTGTCAAAGTCACAATACCAGTAGATCCATCTACAGGGAATTGATTACGTAATTTATTAACACCACTCAAATTTACTTTAAATGTATCAGTAATCATTGATGCAGCATTAACTATATGTCCTATATCTGAAGATCCATTACCTCCTATAACAGCACCTTTTTCTGCTGGAGTTAATATAGGTGGTGCTTGTATTACTCCACCATGCTCCATCTCGTGTTCTTCCAATGGTGTAGTAAATGCTCTATAGATGTCATAAAGTAATAAAGTAATATCTGCACCCATTGATATTGCCTGTAATCCACCAGGTACAGCAGCACCAACACCTGTTACTGCTGCTGGTGATGTAAACATAGATGCTGTATCAGCTGTTCCTCCAATAGTTGCTAACCAAGCACCAAAACTATCACCCTTACTTGCTCTATCAGCTGCTTCAAGAAATGAAACAGTAGCACCAAAACCAGGAACCATCTTACCACTAAATCTTGCCGTAATTAAAGGCATACGTTTTGACAATCTAGTTCCAACTTTTGCCCAAGGTATATTAGCCAACATACCACCTAATTTGGTACTCTTCAACCATTTACCAGGTTTATCCAACATTCCAATTAATCCTTTACCCCATGAACTACCAGCAATATCATCAAGTTTGGAAGTTAATGGTCTTGTTATAGGTTTTATCCTCTCACCAATTGCTTGCCACCATTTAGGTTTCGCAAACTTATTTTGCTTTGGATTTAATGCAATATGTTCCCATCCTCTTCTAGCAGTCTTCCATCCCAATCTACCCTTCACATTATCAAGGAACTTCATCATTCCCCTTTTAGTAAAGAATTTCAATATTTTCTTGGTTAAGAAATTTCTAATTCTATCTACAAGCATATCTTTTACTAGTCCTCCAAGAGGACTTCCTCTTTTATGCCCTTCCTTAAATGCTTCTGAAAATGCACCTGGATCAGTTACTTCAGCAGCATTTTCTATACTTTCACGTTCTTGATCTTCCTCCTTCTGCCTCATAAATTCATTCTGCATTTTCAATGCTTCAAGCACTGAATCAAGTTTACCTGTAAGTAAACTATCATTATATTCTAAATTACCTATAGAATTAGCAGTAAGTCCTAGATTTGCACGTAATAAATCATTTTGTGCAACCAACCTACTATTAACAATAGTAAGTTCCCCATTAATCTTCGATAAAGTGGATGTAATATCCAATAGTATCTTATTTTTAGAAACTCTCTCTTTCTTGGGTACTTCTAAATTAGTATTGTTCCTTCTATTAATAGTCTTAACTAAAGAACTAGCAAGGGCAGGAAACTCCTCGACAAGTTGATCCACCAAATTACTATCTGCATCTGATGCAGATTCATCTAGAACCTTAATTGCTTGTTCTTCTAGAGCCATTATTTCTGTTTAGCTGCCTCTGCTTTCTTTTTTTCTTCCTGAATATATTGAACAAGAAGAGAAAGATATACTTCTCGTTCCCAGGGCATCATATTTTCTATTTCAGTCAAACTATATTTATGGTACTGCATCAAAGCAAAGTTAGTCTTATAATAGCCTTCCAGACTGTTCTGGAAGACCGCTATGCGAAAAAACTCTGTAGACCCTCAAGCGTATACTCACATTCAACTTCAGTATTTGGATTAATTACTTTAAATGAATGAGTTAGTTTAGGCATGGTTTCATAAAATTTTTGAATTGCTTCAAACTGTTTACTAGTCAAACCTTCAACAAATGTACGAAACTCTTTAGGTGTTGTAGTGGTTTTATCAAATACCTCATCACCTTGAAAAATTTGATCAATATTATCTGAAATAAAGTTAAAAACCTCTTCAGTTTTAATATCTTTACTCAAAAATTGTGATTCTATAAATCTATCCATACTAGGATACTTCATCACAAGACCTGTTTTCTCATCTAACATAATTTTGTTAGAATGATCTTTAGACTTCTCAACTTCTATTTCTGATATATCTATAGATGCTGTAGTAGTTGTTTCATTATCATCAGTACATGTAACTGTTAACTCAATTACTTCACCAATAGATGCTGCACGTATCTTCAAAAAGATGTATTCTAGATCAAATGATGGTAGATTATCTACTTTTAGTCTAGATGTAATGCAATTCTTCAAAAGTGTCTTCACAGCAGAAACTATTTCCTTCTCTTCTTCCGATTCCATTGCAAGTAAAAGCAATTTCTCTTCTTTTACAAGAAAAGGTCTATACTTAAC
>CERB01179656.1_pt1 | contig 10721 bp, 15 predicted proteins | sample 356271 | NCBI WGS metagenome assembly CERB01 (sample SAMEA2621155, study PRJEB7988) | marine metagenome | isolation source: saline water (ENVO:00002010), including
CCAGCAGTCTGAGCATTGATATCAGTACCAGTGCTCAAACCAATAACACTATGTTGAGTGCTGTTCAAATGCAGATGATCTGTCGCTCCAAGAGAAACAGTCCCTGTGCTAGACAAAGTTCCAGTTGAACTATAAGAACCTGCTGTAAAAGCACCATTAACAGCAAGATCGCCACTAATTGTTCCACCAGCACCCTGAATTACCCCAGGATAAGTAGCTGTTTGCCCAGGAACACCCTCTAACCAGTTCTTCAAATACGTCCAGTTAGTATTGTGCTCACTAGCAACAATAGCGTTACCTGCCACAGCTACATTCGGTGCAGTAAAAGTTGCCATTAACGCAATCTCCTATGTAGATAAGTAAATGCCATAGCGTTTACTTCCCAAGCCTCATCATTAGTGGGACCTTCGACCTTCATTTGTATAGCCTTTGCTGTCCCAAGTGTAGGCAAACGTTCAATTTGAGTAATGTTTGTGTTCGGCTCACCAGCCCAAACACCAGAATCCCAAACACCAGTACCACCAGTAGGCCCAGGCCCAGAAGCCCAAGTCGAAGAAACCGCACCACTCGTTTGAACACCAAACGGCATAGACTTCTTTGTCGTAGCCCCGTCATAATCCACATACAACTTTGCAGTTAAAGCAACAGTTGAATCAGACGACGTAACAACACGAGGCTTACCCCAACGTTTACGAACAATAGGATTCTTACCCACCAACCAACTAGTCGTATAAGAACTAGTTATATGAGAAGTTTCAGTCCCATAAAAATCGCTTTGACGTTCTTGCTCCATTTCAACAACACGACCTGCGTTGCTTAAACAACCACCCAAAAGAGTTTGTTGGTCATTAGGTGGAGCAAACGTCATCATTACGTTTGCATCAATATCTGTCATAGTCCAAGCCCCACCAGAACCAAGAGTTGGATCATAAACAAGAACACGACGAGTCGTAAGAAGCTCAGAAGTATCAGACCAATCAACAGAAACATACAAACGATTCTGATACCAAGTCAGTTGCGGAGGATTAGTAAATTGCAACCTGCCATCATCAATGGCTGGCTGCAACTTCTCAAACACCCACACAAATCGTTCTCCGTTGTATACCCAAACTCCTTGACGGTCATACCAAAAGAACACGCCATACGGAGTAGACACTGGCGACGACATAGACACAGAACCAACATCTTGACTTAAAGGCACCATCTGAAACGATTCAGTACTGTTGCCAAATAACGCATGCACGCTGTTGGTTTTGAATATAAGCAGTCGATCAGCGTAAGGAACTAAAGCTGACACTATGTCGCCTCGTTCCCCAGCATTCACATCTATATAGTCATAGTCTTGCCATGACTCTGGATCATCGATCTTTGACCAGCGCACACGATTCTTGTATTCGGTGCCGCTTTCTTTAGTGTGACCTACCCACGCAAAGTTATTCCAATGACAGGTGTACTTCGCTATCGGGTAGTTCCCTGCCGAACCGTTAATGTTCGACGCAAGGTTTGAAGCAGTAGTGCCATCATAAACAAACGAAGCAGCGTCACCAGACACTCCATAAAACTTGTTGTTTGTTGTTTGACCATACAAACGATTGCCGTCTGTTACAGCAACACCATTTAACGTTGTGAAATCCCCAGAACCACCATTTGCTGATTCTGCAACAGTGGTTCCATATGAACAAATAACTCGGGCAGTTCCGCCATCTGGAGTGAACTGCCCTAAACCAGTAACGTTACCTTGCAACGCAGTGCTATTTCTTTTTACGACACCTAAACGCATTTTGATGCCGCCCCGAGGGTCAACATCAACGTTTAACATATCAGGGCTTTCATTAGAAGCTAAATTGAATTGGTCGGAACGCAAATTCAAGCCGCCACTAAAGTCTTCTAGCATTTCAAGTTTGAAGCCAGACCGTTTCGACATGCTTACTCCCAGCTATATCGGAGTCGGTCAGGCATAGCGCTCTGCGAACGCCATCTAGAAGCATTTCTGTTATTCAAAACAAGAGGTTGTGGAGCAGGCACATCTAAGTGACGTGCCCGCAAGTTATCTAACTCTCTCATAAAGCTGTTCATGTACGAAGCAGCCATATCTAAATCTTCTTGCTGTTCATATGCACGACTAATGCCATATGTCGCAATAACAACATGGAAAGGTTCAGGAAAGTCAGAAGGAGATACTGAATCTAAAGACCCTGCCCCAAACGCTGAAGGGTTTTTGTATCCTCTCACATATAACGTTTGAGCAGAAGATGGAGTTGGATACAACCTTACGCTGTCAGCCCAAAAACTCCAGTAGTAAACATCCCCTGTGCTTGCCGAGTTCAATGGGTAAACAATGTCACCGTCATCTCGACCTAAGAATGTGAGCACATGGTCGTCTGTGCGAATCGCTTGAACTTCTCTTAGCCCATTAGTAACAGAGGCACCAACGGTAGCAAGTGTGTAGTCAGAGGTAGAAGAAACTGTGTCAAATGTGGTGGAAACTTCATACCAAGGCCAGCGTTTTTCACTGTAAACAACTTGATCGTAGCCTTCCCCTAAGAAGCGGTTCAATATGTCATCAGAGATATCACTGCTGTCAATTTCAACAATGCTTCTGATGTAAGCACGCATGTCGCCTATGTTCACCGCTACTCCTTATGGAAAGAGCATAAGCTCTGCCCCTCAGGGGGCCGAGCTTTGCAGGGTTCACCAGCTTTCGTAGTAGCAGAACAAGAAGATTGTGGTTCTTCATGTGGAAGATCAGCGTGAACTGTCTTCACGTTTCGCCCACCAAAGTATCGATCACGGGAAACAGGCTGCGAATAACCTTCGCCTGGATCTCCGTATGCTCTTCGGTTTGTTCCGTACCCTATTGCTAGTTCTCTACCCATAAATCCTCAGAATACTGGATGGGGTGAGGGCAAAGCGCCCTCACCCCATCATTGTGGAGCTATTAGGCAGTTGCGCCTGTTAGCTTACCTTGTCGCGCTCGATTGGAGCAGGTTAGCTGTCCGTAGCAAAGGATCTGTGAGAACACAGCATCCTGGTTTGTAGGACGCACGAACGGAGTTGGCTTGAACCAAACATCCGAGTGCCGTACCAGTTGCAGGTACTTGGTGTTCAGGAAGTAAACAACTCCTGAAGCGCAAGAACCATCAAACGTTACGGGCGCACCTTTGAACATAAGGTTCTGGAACCCAGCGTCTGCCATGTCGGTATCTGTGTACCGAATGTTTGACGTAAGAAGGGTTTCATACTTCTCATAAAGCGTTTGAGTTGTAAGAATGATCGTTGGTTGATCATTGCCAACTGAAACGTTGTTGTACATGGTTGCCATTGCAGCAGTGGTTAATGCGCCACCGACTGCAGTTTCGCTGGAAGTCCACCATTCATTAACGCTGGCTGCAGCACTTGGGTCAATTCCACCAAGTGTGTTAGCGGTAAGGGTTGAGCCATCGACAATGTGAGCGATGCCTTCCCAGTCTTTGCCGCCGTTGCCAGTGCCATCTGCGTGGAACATGGTGTTCATGTTCTCAATGATGGTTTCTTGCGTTTGGAAGATTTTGCCTTCGAGAAGGTCAATGATTTGAGCTTCGCCGTTGTTTTTGGCTTCTTCCATGCCGTTGATTGTTACGGTGGCAGCGTACTGTCCCCAGTCGTACTCAGCAGCCGAAATGCCTGTCTGAGCAGTCGTAGCAATAGTGTCGGTGCCGCTGTATGAACCAGCGGTTGAGTTGGTGCCATAAATTACTGGTACAACAATCTTTGCACCACCCGAAACTGTTCGCATTGTTGACGAGTTTGTCAACGCATAGAAGAGCGGACGGGCACTGAAAATATTGTCAACCAGCTTAGGGACGTAGTTATTGAGAGTCGTAGTCAGAATCTCATCGAAATTGCTGTTCCCAGCCATTTGTTATTTCTCCTAAAAGGTTAAGTGCTTAATTGTTTTTTTGCCAATTCAAACGCTTCCCTGATACTGCCAGCCTTACCTTCAGACTTTGATTGGGTTCCCGATTGGGTTGACCCACCTGCAGTAACTACAGCCGCCTCACGTTTCTGATTCGTAATCTCCTGCTCTTTCTGCAGTTTGTCCGCTGTCGATTTAACATCGTTAAATTGCCAGTGAGCATAAGCTGCATCCAGATTAGGTATTTGATTCTTCAACGCATGATTGAGAAGTTCGCGAGAATCAAATTCTCCGTACTTCTCTTGCAACTTTTGGACCTCGTTCTCTATAGCGGTTTGACGTGCTGCTGCTTCTTGCTTTTCGATTTTCTGCTCTAGATGAGCCAATCTTTTAGCCGTGGGGTCTTCATCTTCCCACTCATCGGGTTCCTCTGCGCTAACAGAAGGAGTGTCCAAATCAAAAGATCTAGCTAAAACCTTTAATGTTTCTTCTGGGTTTGATTCTAAGGCGGATACAATCGCTTCGGCTTGTTGCAAGCGTTCACGTTCTGCAGATATCTCCTGCGTTTTGCGGGTGTAATCCGCTTGACGCTGATATCCGTTCAAAAGTTCACTTTCGGGTATCTGCATTTCCTCGCCGTCCACCTTTACGGTGTACATTTGCTCGTCTACTGCAGGTCCTTCATCAACTTCAATATGTTCTGAAGCTTCAAGAGTGTCCACAGACTCTGTGGATTCCGTCATAACTTCTGTTTCTTCGGGCACTAGCCCCTCCTAGGAGTCTTCAATGAGTTGCTCCTATAAGAATATAGCCGTGTCCCATTTACAAAGCAGGGAGTTCCATTCCCATTTGTCCTTGTAACTGGGCTAGAAGCTCTGGTGGGACTCCACCAGTTGGCGCAAAAGCGCCTCCTTCTGCTGGTGGCATAGGTGCTCCCCCCATCATGGGAGGCATACCTGCCGCAGCAGGATCTTCTGGCGGAAGTTGTTGTTCTTCCGCCATAGTTTGCTGATCTGGTTGTTGAATCAAGAACTTTTCGGGGTCTTTAATCCCGAAACCTGATTCCAACACATGAACAGCGAGCGCTTGCGGGTCGATAACCGTTCCCACAAGTGGGGCCACAGCATTCATCAAACTGATTGCCTGCTGCTTCCGAATGGTGTCGTTCATAGGCTGAGTCGAGCCTGCTTGAACTGAGAAATCGTATTCCCCTACGATGTCTTCACGGGAATATTCAATAAAGAGATCTTGTCCTTTACCTGAAACCCGAGCCATGTGTTCACCAGTCATGAACTGTTGCATGAGTTGGATGACACGACGGGCGACTGCTGAAATTGCTATTTCAACAATCGCTAATTTGTCAGCAGCCCTAGCATTTTGAGCATCTGCGATAATGCTGGCTTCTGTGGCAGTACGCCGTATCTCAGGCATAGCACCACGAGCGTATTCAGATATGCCGCTGACTGTGTTTATGTCGTTTTCAATGATATTTGAATAGTTGTAAATCTCTGGACTTACGGGGACTTGAGGCATTGGAACAACAACGTCCTGAAGCGGCTTGTTTTCGTCCACAACGGGGACCAGCCGACCATCCTCATCGGATTCGAGGGCTTCTCTGCCTTCAGGACCGAAAGAGCGTTCATGGTAGAGATATTTTCTCGCATACCGTTTTCTGTCGTTCATAAGTTGCGAACGAGTTTTATCTAACTCAAGTTGCAACGACTCGATTGATTCTAAATCACCGATTGGATAGAAACGGTCGGGAACGTCGTAATTGCGAAGCATTACGAACGGCTGTCCATACGGATAAGGCATGGCGAGAGGGTCAATAAGAAACTCAGAAGAGTTCTCTGCATACACCGCTAACGTATTAGCGGAAATATCGTAGTACTCCCAGATAGTTACTTGATCACCCAAGAATTGGTTCCGATTATCTTCATAGTCGTAACCATCAACACTGCTGTATCCACCATCTGACGAAAGACGTTTCCTCGCAGAAGGTTTATACCTTGGATCTGCTTGAGCTTCTTCTAATGGACGCACAATTCTTTGTGCGATCCATTTAGCGTCTTCCATGCAAGTAGCTGCTGGGTCAACAAACACATCAAAAGGCGATATACGTTCCACAAATGGTTGGTCTTCAACGACACGCATAATGGTTGAAGGAACGTTCGCCATGAGGTCTTCGTCGGTTGGTAAATCACCTGCTAAATCAGGCGATTCCATCGCAAATTGATCTACTTCATCAATAGCTTGCGAAATTAAATCATCACGTTCAGCTTCAGTAACTGATTGTTCTTGTTCAACAAACTTCCAACCAACCTTTACCCAACCATGACCAAAGATAAGAAAATCTTTGACCGCAGTACGGAAAGGAGTGCGGAAATCGTGATGTTTCCAAAGATAGTTAGCTACAGCTTCAACGAACGCTGCACGATCATTGTTTTCTGGGTTTGTAGCTTGAACAACAATCTTTGGGTAATTAACTGCAACACTTGGCGCTATCACGTTAATAGTGCTAAACGCCAAGTTGACAGCAATTAGATCATGTTTAGTTGAAGTTGTAGACGGCCAGTGTTTCCCACGGTACAAATCGGAAAGCCTTCGCCAAGTAGCTTCAAAGTTTTCTTGATCTCGCCAACGACGGCATTTATCAATTTTCTCAATGTAGTCTTCAAGCGTTTCTTGACGAGTTTTCCGAGCCATTTCTAAAACTGTGCTTTCTCTGGCAGCTTTTCTATATTGCGACCTGAAGCTTTAGCCTCAGCAAATACTTTGGCTTCACGTTCACGTTTGGTTAAACCCTGCTCGTCACGGGGAAGGCTCGATTGGAAGCCTTGCCCCGTGGAAACAGTAATTGACTTTAAGCGCAAATGACGTTCGTAAAGCTCTTGCAACTCGTCCAAAGGAACACTTTGACGGCGTTTCAGAACGTATGCTGTGAACTCTTCAAATGTCGCACCGTCAGGTATGACGGCCATTTTCAGCCAGCGTCGTGACCACGAAGGTCAGGCTGATGACCTGGTTCTACGCTACCAGTTATCCCATGTTGGTTTTCTGGTGTGTCACGAACGCCTGTCTCACCGTAACCGCCAGTTTGGTTAGCGTATTTGCCAGCACTCATGCGCTGATCAGGTGATTGAGGTCCACCTGGGGTCCAAATAGGGTTAGCTGAAACACTGGAACCACGTTCCATTTTAGCGTTCTTGCCTTTTGCCCCATCTACAGTTTGGGTCCCGCTGGTGTGCGAAACAAATTTAGCCATTACAGCCCTTCCTTGTAGAACATGCTCTATAGGGTGTTTACCGTGTCCCACGAACTGTATACGAACCTATGTTGTATGGCGAGGATGCCTCAGAAACATTACCTAAACGTGCAAACCAATCAACAGTCCAGTAATCGTCTACCTCAGGTGCGTATTCAGGTTCATAAGCGTATTTACGCATCTGGTTAGCTAAAGCAAGAGCCATTACACGGTCATCGTAGGGAGAACCAGACATAGATCCTCGGTCGTTTCGCACATAAGTGCGTAACTCCCCGACAGTGTTTCGATCATTTATTTGCAATTCGTTGTTCCGTAAAGCGGAACTTAAATCATCGATCATTAAAGGTTTAGAAGTACGGGTGGTTTTCCAGCCGTACTCTTGACTGATTCTGTTGTTGACGTTGTTTAGCTGACGTTTCCTAAAAAGGTTTGGGTAACCCAAGTGTCGTAGTTCTGTGATTGTTGTTAAACCGTGGTTGTTGGATTCCACACAACACAAAGCGTTGCGATACCACATGCCTAACGAAAGGACTTCCTCGGCTAGCAAATCTGGGGCTATGTGCCCATGCCAGATTGCAGACTGGTTTCCTGTGCCTACGTTAAGAACTTGGATAACGCTGTAGTCGCCGTGACCCAACCCTTCGGCTGTATCCACTCCCATCACGTAGGCGCTACGAGATTCTGGTGGTTCCCAGACTTCCAAACTCATGTTCTAAACTCTATAGCTGAGCCGTTGCGATGTAGGTAACCAGTTTCTCCGAACGTTGTGTGTTTGCTCATTTCTTCTAAAATGTCGAGGTCAAAAACAGGGTTACCCGACTTAACGAACGCCTCTTCGGGCGTCGTCGGGTACTCCTGAGCAAGCTGCCACGGCAGCATTGACTCAACTTTTTCTTGGTACCAGGAATCGCCTCTATCCTCAGTTGCAGACCAAGGGTAGAACATGGGTTCAAATTTGTTGGCTCCTGTTGTCGCCCCAACCCACAACTGGTGATAAAAGTTTCCTGAACCGTTAGCCGTAGAAAGGCCGATAATTCGGCCTCCCACGTCAGCTACAGGTTCTATAGAACTCCATGCATCTTCTGGGTTTGGAAGGAAAGCCCATTCGTCAACCACGATGAGTGTGGCCGATTCACCACGGGCAGGGTCAGATGCCGACGGGAGCGATGTAATCTGCGATCCGTTATCGAAACCCATTCGCTGTTGGTGTTCCACCAAGGACTTAGGTCCACGTTCTACCATCCATTTCGGTAAGTGTTGGTACCCGTACTTACTCTTCCGAAGTAACAGTACGGATTCCCTCTCAGTTCGAGAGAGATCAATAATGTTCTGGTCTGGATGAAAGAACGCCAGCCAGAACTGATGGGCAGCTACCAGCGTGCTCCACCCAATTTGTCTTGCTTTTAGCGTAAGCGAATATCTATTAGCGGCCCAGTGTTGGATAGCTTCCTCTTGAGCCTGACGTAACCCAAAAAGGATACGACCGTGAGCAGGGTGAGCAATGTGCCAGTAGTTCTGTAAAAAATATGATTCATCTTTAACGCACCTCCTCCATTCTGCTTCTTGTTTAAGTTCAGCTAGTCTTGAATTCATGTTCACCAACCATTATTGGTACATCCCAGAGGCGCTAACCCCACAGCAGTGCGATGGTATACAACACGCTGCCGCTCAGACCGAACAGGTTGAAGGTTTTCATTTCGGGGAGAACCCTGATCATCGCAAATCTCAAATTTCTTGGATCTACGACGACGAGCTAAGCGACACCATTGGTGCTTGGATGCAACAAGCAAACAAAGAAGCAGGCTGGTACTACGACTTAGAACTACCTGAAGCCATCCAATATACTCGGTACTCCACTGGCGGATATTACGACTGGCATACTGACGGAAACTCAGATCAACATGCGGCTCGAAGACTTGTCCAAAAGATTGATCCTCCGATCCCTTTGAACGTAACGCCTTTCCCCAAATTCCAAGGGACTGTCCGAAAACTTTCAGCAACAGTCAACCTTTCTCACCCTCACGAATACGAAGGCGGATTCCTCGAAATTCGTTGCTATGACCAACTGCATATCTTTAACGATTGCCCGAGGGGATCGATAATCGTGTTCCCTAGCTTTCTTGAACACCGAGTAGCCCCCCTTGAAGCTGGTGAACGGCATAGCGCAGTCATGTGGTACAACGGCTACCCATTACGTTAGCAACCCATACTCTTCCGCAACTGCTCCCAAACTGACCATTGCTGCTCAGTCCACGTATGTTCAATCGTAGACATCAACTGCGAACACTGAGGCCCAAACGTTGTGCCACCACCCACGTACTCGGTTCTCACCTCAACAGGCTGCTCATCATCAGACGACCACAACATCGACATACCACTAACAGCCGCAATCAACGCAACCACAGCAGCCGTAATAGCTTTAATAATCTTCTTAATTGACTCTGACCAAATATCTGCTTTCTCTGCTACATCTTCTATCGACATAACTCCCCACCTTTAACGATTACCTTCCCCACGACGGCCACGATTCTTTTTAGAACTCTCAAACCTGATAGTTCCATTAGGCTGATGCGAAGCATCACGGCCCGTTAGTTTCACACCCGCACGTTTTGCTGCTCTTCGAGCAGCATTTGCTTCCACACGCTTCTGAACTTGCTCAGGGCGCTTATTAATTCTCTTATCTGTCCTAGCCTTTACTCTGCGAGCGGCAGGGTTATCTGCGTAATAACGCGCAGATTCCCCTTTTTGGGCATAAGACTTAGGTCTTGGAGCCATTACTGACAACTTTCACAAATATCAATCTCATCCAACGAACACTCGATAGGTTCATCATCTAAAAACGGGTCAGTTAGCAGATCAGGTCGCTCTCCCATTGCTTCCATTTGCATCCACATACCATCATCATGCAAGTCTTGTAACTCACTCACCCTGAAGCTCCGCAACAAGCTCTTCTAGCTCTGCTGCAAGCTCAGTATCACTCAAACCAGATGCATCACGCTGGTCATCGACCATTACACGACGCTTCGGAGTGAACTTGTCGATGTATTGCAAATACAATGCGGCAGCTTTTACATCACCGTTAGCAGCTTGTCTGTACAACGCATCAACAACCGACTGTGTACGTTCAGGGTGTACATTAAGTTCAGCCGCCCTACGGTCCCACTCACGGACAAAACGAGAATCAGCTTTCCAACGACGAACAGTCCGATCATTTAACCCACGCTCAGCACACCACTCCTTCTGAGTAGCAGGCTCACGAACCTCCGACAACAACCAATCCAAGAACTCACCCCACTGCTCAGGCATAACCTTCTCACCCGAATCAGGATCAGTCTTCCAACCTCGTCCACCACCGTTTTGCGGCATCATCATCCTCCTACAGTTATATACCCAATGTCCCACAAAAAAGTGGGACACCCTTGTATACCTTAAAAGGGGGGGATGGGTGAAATGCCTTGAAGCATTTCACCCATCCCCCACCCTCTCCCTTTACTGTATCCAATCTCCTCCCCCAAGGTATACAACCCGAAGAAAAAACAAGAAAAAAACTTTCCCCCGCCT
>CERB01019142.1_pt1 | contig 10714 bp, 8 predicted proteins | sample 356271 | NCBI WGS metagenome assembly CERB01 (sample SAMEA2621155, study PRJEB7988) | marine metagenome | isolation source: saline water (ENVO:00002010), including
AGTTAATAATCAGCATGTTGCAGAACTTTTTACATATGTAAAAATATCCTTTTGATAATAAAAGAAATTAATCTTAAGGATTTTAAAAACAAAATCTTATCACCTAATTAGCTCGATGGCCTGTTGGCATATACTTCCTTGTAGTAATCAATGTTTACTAATTTGGAGGCAGCTGGTTCATCAAGAATCACCTTCACTTTGGGATGCAATTGTAACGCACTTGCAGGGACCATTGACGAAATGGGTCCTTCAATAGCCTTGGATATTACATCTGATTTCCCCTCACCAAAGGCAAAAAGAAGGACTGATTTGGTGTCTAGAATCGTTCCGACCCCCATAGTTATACAGTGCCTAGGTACATCGTTCTCACTTTCAAAAAAGCGGGCATTATCTTTAATGGTTTCCCCAGTTAAAGTCTTCATGCGAGTTCTCGAACTCAATGATGAACAAGGTTCATTAAAGCCAATGTGTCCATCTGAACCAATTCCAAGAATCTGCAAATCAATGCCACCAGCGTCTAAAATTGATTGCTCATAAGCCTCACATTCAGCTTGAATATCATCTGCTAAACCATTCGGAACATGCGTTGAGTTAAAATTAATATCAACGGAATCAAAAAGTTGCTCCTGCATGAAATAACGATACGAGCAAGGGTGATTCTTTGATAAACCAATGTATTCATCAAGATTAAAACTTGTCACATTGGAAAAACTCAAATTATTCTCTTTATGCAACCTAATTAATTCTTCATATAAAGGCACTGGAGTACTTCCAGTTGCTAGCCCTAAAACACATTCTGGATTGTCCTTAACAAGATTAAAGATCAATTGACCACCCAGCTTCGCGCAATCCTCTTTAGAAGGTAAAATGATAATTTCCATGCTAATTAATCAAAAAAACGCTCTATATTGATTGCAACTTCATTCTTAAATTTATCAATATACTCCATCACGTAACCTTTAACTTCTATTGTAGGATCATCAATTAATGGAGTTAAATCCATAGCAAAAGTCAATTGCTCCGATCTATCCTGTCCGCCAGCATGAAAAAAAGTAGCATTGGCATATCTTCTTCCTACCGCAGCACGATCGTATCTTTTACCTCCAGTAATCTGACTGTCAAAAATGCTAACTAGTGCATTAGCCAAGTTCTCCCTGTGACTAACATCAAGGGCCACCTTCTCATCGTCTGGCATCCAGTCTAGATCCCGCCAAACTTCACAACCAAGAACCTTCTTTGGCCGTCTCTCATTAGGCAAATCTCGCATGGCCATGATAGATGCGGATAGGACGGCAATATGCGTATCATGTTTATCTGCAGGATTATGAGTGTAAACAACTTCAGGCTGGCACTTCTCTAGGATATTTAAAATATCCTTCCTGAGGTTAGTTTGGCCATCATTTTCCATAATCAAATCGCTTTCATACCCCAGTTGCAACATTGCTCCATATTTACCAACCATAGCTGCCTGCCTTTGTTCAGTTTGCCTGATCTTAGCCATCTCCTCATCTGTACAATCCGAATAAGGACCAGATCTTGAACTTCCTCTTCCATCGGTAGCCGTAATCCCAGTAAACCATTTATTTTTCTTCCTATATCCATAGCAATCTAAAATTCCATGGTAGGCCATTATTTCGAGGTCATCTGAATGAGCCCCAATAGCTAAATGAGAAGTCCTAGCCAGAGCTTCCTCTACTGGAACATCATCTGGAATGAAAATATCTGCAGCGGCAGTGTTGAACAATTCAATCAAAGTATATTTTGGTGTGGGTTACTTATATTAACCCCGAAAATATTCTTACCAAGAAAAAATTACCATTAAAAGATAGGTAGAACTTTTGAGAAAATATTAATTCTGTTCTTTTTGTTTAATGGCTCTGGTATGATTGATCCATTTAATAAACTCTGATCTTTTTCCCTTTTCATCATCACCAAGAGCATTATTAGCTAATTCTAATACCAAGTCATAGGTGGCTTCAGTTATATTATTTCTTTCCTCTAAAATCATACCATATCCTAGAACCGATGCCGCAAAGCGAATGTCGTCACTAGATTTTTCAATTGGCTTAATTTCATCAACTAAGACACGCGATAACATTGATTTGTTTTTTCCATCAAAAGGATCTTTATAGTCAATACTAACAGAAACAATTTCAGAGGTTTTTTCATCACTAACTTGCTTGCTATTTATTGGAATCACTTCATAGAGAACGGAAACCGTTTGACCTGCAAGCAAAACCTCTTGGTCAAGTTGCTCTACGCTAGAGTTTACATCTAAATCTGACTCACCTATCAATCTATACCCCGACACCTTTTCAGGATTAAACTCAACTGACATTTTTACATTACTCAAAAGGACTTTTTCATCTGATTTTGGATTACCCCGATCAGCAACACTTACACCAATCCTTAGTAAGCATTTTTCAGAGGACCAAGGAGAATAGATAAATTCGGAATCAACAGCAAACGCCTCACCACTACTAGGTCTATTATAATCGTGACCAAAGGCATTAATTAATTCACCAACATTTATCTTTTTGTTATTTGGTAATGTCCCAGCAAGAATACCTTGTCTAAGTACCTCGTAAGATTTTGATCCTATGTTTGCGGGAAAAATGGATAATCTATTTTCTAATCTTGCAGGATTTTTAAACTCATATCCTTCAAAGTTAATCGTATTTTCTGAAATTAAATCACTCTCGAAGGGTTCGGAGTATCGAAATTTTTGACTTAAGTCGACTGGATTAGAATGATTTCTACGGCTGAACCATTGACTCTTAGCGATATTACCTTGGACATCATTGTCAATCATTGTGACAGACAATAATCCCTCATTTTCGATTGATTTATTTACAACTTTCTTAGGTTCTACATTGTTTTGTTGCAAAACAAACATCGTTATTACAATTGCTGCTGCCGCTGACAATAGACTAATATAAACAGCTTTATGATTATTACGGCTCTTTTGATTAAGGTCAGTGCTCTCTTTAGAGATATTTAAAGATGATCCCGAGTCGAATGATAATAACTTATCTGACAGATCATCTTCCACGCTGCTAACGGCGAGCAATCCCGTTTCCTGATAAATTCTGTTTTTTTGTTCCTCTGTCAGACCGCAATCTGGCTCTAACTCGAAAGCTTGAGAAATAAGAATTGATTCATTCCTAATATCATTAACTAGATCATGGTTTTCCTCACCATCAAACATCTGATCATCAGTTGATGAAAACTCATTCTCATCAAATTCATTTAGCGCATAAGCCGTAAATTTTGGATCCTCTTTATCTACCATTTTTTTAACTCTTTCTTGGAAATTTTTCTTTCATATCCTCTCTTAACTTTTTAAGAGCGCTATGCATAACAAACCCAACGTTACTGGTGGAAATGCCGATAGTTTCTGCAATTTCTTTATAGCTCAAATTTGCTTGAAATTTTAATCGCATGACTTCCCTTTGCCTTGAAGGCAATTCCTCGATAAGAGAATAAAGAATTTTAATTTTTTCGTCTATTTCTTCTCTACCCTCTAAAAAACTGATCACCTGAAACGGGTTATCTTCACTGGAGGCAATGTATGAAATTTCATCTTCCTCTAAATTCGAAGTTTTCCTATTTCTTTTGATCAGATCATAACAATGATTTCTGCAGACGGTAAAAAGCCAGGATTTCACTTTTTGCCTAACTTTTTCAGGGTCCTGTTTATAAAGTTTTAAAAAGGTGTCTTGAACAACGTCTCTAGCCTGTTCTAAATCACCAAGTATACTCACAGCATACTTGGTTAGAGGAATCTCAAAGTCTGACATTGCACTTCTTAGAAGAAGCGCGGCTGGATTGATCACCCTAGGACTTTCCGACATTGAATTATTATCTTTTACATCCTTCAAAACGCTTAAACTTGGAAATTATTAGGTTAAACAAAGAAAAAACTCATCGCATAGCTAAATCTTAGTCATATCCGATGAAAATCGAGTGGCATCGGATCGTGGTAACGTATATATATATGGTAAATATTCTGATAAATGCCCAAAAATCCTAATAACTCTAAAGAAAAACACTTAAGTAGAAGAAATCTCATCTCCGGAACTGCAGCAGTCGTGGGATCCGCTTCAATTTATTTACCAAACATTGTCACTGCCGCTCCTAACAAGAGCCCGCTAAAATTGGGTTTAATAGGTTGCGGAGGAAGAGGCACAGGTGCGGCCAACCAAGCTCTAACTGCCGATCAGGACATCACACTAACAACTGTTGCCGATGTTTCAGAAAGTAATGCTAAAGGATCCATTAATAACCTTAAAAAACGCCATCCGGAAAAAGTTGGTGAACCAACAGTGTTTGTTGGAATTGATGCATACAAGAAAGTAATTGCTGAATCAGATGTAGTTATTTTAACAACCCCTCCCGGATTCAGACCAATGATGCTTCGGGAAGCCGTTGAAGCAGGCAAACATGTCTTTTGTGAAAAGCCCGTGGCCGTTGATGCTGCTGGCGTAAGATCAGTCATTGAATCCGCAAAAATAGCAAAAGAAAAGCAACTAACTTTAGTTTGTGGTTTTTGTTGGAGATATCACTATGCGAGAAGAGCGCTTTTTGAAAAAATACATGACGGTGCCATCGGAGACGTGACTAATATGTTTGCGACTTATTATACTGGACCGGTAAAACCTATGCCGCCTGCAGACAGGAGACCGGAGGGCACGGCCGATGTCGCATGGCAGGTTCAAAATTGGTATAACTTTGGGTGGTTATCGGGTGATAGTTTAGTTGAACAAGCGGTTCATAGCGTCGATAAAATTGGCTGGGCTACAAACGATATTGATCCTATAAGCGCTGTGGCCACTGGTGGTCGACAAATTAGTGCAGAGGGAGGAAATATTTATGACCATTTTCATATTGCCTATGAGTATCCAAACAATGTCATCTGCCATCTTGGATCTCGTCAACAACGAGATTGTTATGGGGAAAACCATGATTACATCAATGGCACTAAAGGAACGGCACTAATAGTTAGAGGAAATTGCGTCATCAGAGGAGATGAAAATTGGAGAGCGGGCGCAGATCTCAATAATGATATGTATCAAACCGAGCATAACGAACTTTTTGAATCAATTCGTAAAGGAGAGGCAAAAAATGATGGAGAGTGGATGGCTCATAGTACCATGCTTGCCATACTTGGAAGAATGGCAGCATACACAGGTCAAAAAGTAACTTGGGAAGATGCCATAAAGTCCAAAGAAGACCTCGCTCCAGACGATTTGGGGTGGGACGACAAGTTCGATCCTGGTGGGGTTCCAATGCCCGGAAAAACAAAATTGGTTTAATCAATACCGAAACATTAACCGTTACATCTGTTAAACCTCAATGCTGAGGATCATATTCATTTCATTAGCAACTTTATCTGTCAGCTACGGAGCGATAGACTTTGCCAAAGAAGTGCAGCCATTGCTAGAAAGGCACTGCTTAAAATGTCACCGCGAGGGATATAAAAAATCTGATTACAAAATTGAAACGCGAGCAGCAGCTCTCGCGGATGAAATGATCGTACCAGGAAAAGCTGATGAAAGCATATTCATTGAATTAATAGAACTGGATGATGATGATCCCGATGTCATGCCTCCATCTAAGGAAGTAAGACTAACTAAAGAAGAAAAAAAAATAATCAGAGATTGGGTTAATGAAGGTGCCAAGTGGGATGAAAATATTATCCTCAAAATGCCGACGGTCGTAGACTTTAAACGTGACATCGACCCAATACTTAAAAAACTACAAAAGGATGAAATAGAAAAATTAAAACAATGGATCAAATCTGGTGCCCCCTGGCCACAAGAGAACGATGGTCTGACTACGAGATTACACTCACAGATACTGTCTGCCCAAAAAGTAAAACTTGAATCTGAAATGGCCAACTATTCCTCAAAGATTCCGGCATCTGGAGCTGAATTTCATATGATAGCAGTTCCTAGTGGAACTTTTGAAATGGGCTCAACTAAAAGCGAAAAAGGTCACAAACCAAATGAAAGCCCTGTCAGAAAAATCAGCATTTCTCCATTTTGGATAGGAAAATATGAGGTCAGTTGGAATGAATATGAAAAATTTATGATTGATGGAGGAAGAAGAAACAAGGATGGCTCTAAACAGTTTCCGGGACCGAATGACTCTGACATTGATTTAGTTTCTAGACCTACGAAACCTTATGTTGAAATGACATTTGGAATGGGAAAAGAAGATTACCCTGCCATTAGCATGACTCAACACGCTGCATTGCAATATTGTAAATGGCTTAGTGCACAAACTGGTCACTTTTATAGACTCCCAACCGAGGCCGAATGGGAATACGCATGCCGAGCCGGAACTAAAACCGCCTATTCATTTGGTGATAAAGAAACAGATCTCCACAAGTACGGATGGTTTATTGATAACTCCAACTTTAAGTACCAAAAAGTTGGAAAGAAACTACCTAACCCTTGGGGAATTCATGACATGCATGGGAATGTCGCAGAATGGACTTTAGATACATTATCTCTTAAAGGGTATGATCCAAAACAAACCAATGATCCATGGGCTAGAGGCACTGATCTTTACCCTAGAGCCGTTAGGGGCGGTTCATGGAATGATTTCCCGGATGCTTTGCGAAGCGCCTTCAGATTAGCATCATCGAAATCTTGGAAAGTGCAGGACCCTCAACTTCCCAAAAGCATTTGGTATCACACTGATACCCAATGGTTAGGTTTCAGAATCGTTCGCCCATTTGTGATCCCATCAGCTGAAGAGATGGAAAAAATCTGGAATACAGGCATAGATCATGACACTCTTGAATAGAGGATTCTTCATTTTGTTGAGTTGCTTTTTTATCGATGGAAATATCAATGGAAAAGAAAACCGCCTACACACATTTTCACATCCATGCATGGGCACCATCTTCAAAGTGTCAGTCTATTCTGAAACATCCCGTAATAAAATTGAACATATAGTTGAAGAAAGTTTCAAAATTGCCAATGAAATGGACGATAGATTTTCTGACTATTCGGCAGAAAGTGAAGTTTCAAAATTTAATGAACAAGGGAGCGGTATACCATTTAAAATTAGCAGTGATTTATTAGAATTGCTAAGCATCTCTGAAGGCCTTTATCATAAAACTAACGCTTCATTTGAACCAGCGGCTGGAGCATTGACCCAATTGTGGAGATTATCTAGGAAGACAAAAAGATTACCCGATCAAAAAACTCTAAGCCAAGCAATCAAGGCAAGTAGCTTTGCAAATTTAATAGTTGATAAAAAAAACAAAACACTCACTAAGAAAGATCATTTAACTCGCCTTGATTTTGGAGGCATTGCTAAAGGTTTCACTGCGGATAAAATGTTAAACTATTTGCAAGAACACGATCTAAAATCATGCAGCATCTCTGCGGGAGGCGATATTATCGTCGGTGATCCACCACCTGGAAGACTCTATTGGATAATAAGAATTAATCCCTTCGGTGATTCCAAATCTGAAACAATGAGGGTTAAACTTTCCAATGCAGCTGTATCGACCTCTGGTAATGTGGAGCAGTTTATTCAGATCGATGGTAAAAAATACTCACATATTATCAACCCAAAAAATGGGCTAGGATTAACAACTAACCATGCCGTTGTTGTCATCTCTAACAAAGGCAGCATGTCAGATGCTTTAGCCACCTCTATCAGTATTCTTGGTGAGGGTGGATTGAAAATTTTGAATCATTTTCCTAATACAGAGGCTGCAATCATTGATCTCAATGATAACAAAGTTATAAAAAGCTCAAATTTTAACAAAATTTCAGAGTAATTTGTATCTACATCACAACAAAAAAAGCGTATTATTAAAACATCTTACCTATGTTTTTTAAGAGAATAGATAAAATCATCGTTACTCTATTTTCTATTCTTACTCTTTTAGTAACAGCCAAATCACAAACTCAGATCAGTAAGGTCTCAAAAACTGCGAATGGTTTAATCAACCTTCATTTTTTTCTCTCTGACGAACTTTATGGTGTTCTATATCGAAGCAACTCACTAGAAGAAACGGGTGATCCTGTCTCCATGATTAATGGAAATAACAGTGGAGTGGAGCTCAGTGATGAAATCGGAAATCTAGAGAAGGGCTTTCTGAGAATCAAGACTTACCGAAAATCTGATTCTTTGGATATTGATAATGACGGTATTCCAGACACAACAGAATTAGATGCTTTGGGAAGAATGAACCCCCTCAACCCTGCTCCGCCAATAAGCATATCAAGCGGCAGTCAATACGTTCCTAACAAAGAAGCGTTTAACACCCTTTCACATAGAGACAACTTCCCCGGATCTAAGGATATCAGTGAAGTTAAATTTTTGATCTTTGACGTCCACACCAACTCCAAAAAGCTTTATTTAATTAACAGCAAACGCTACGAATACCATTTCACCTTTAGCAGAGATGCAGTGGGAAGGTACAATGATAATACCACCTTTAACAATCACTCCTACTTTACCAATACAAGAAGAAGGAACGTCGCTGGTAGTATCGTTTATCATCCAAATCATATTTTAAAGAATGGTTCTAAAGGTATCTACACAATTGAATTTTGGCCATCAGACCCAGTTGCTTTCAAATATGTGCAAACCGCCTATGAAATGATTATTGCAGCTATGCCATTTTTAAGAGGAAAAGTGGCCTATCATCCTTCAAGCGAAACTCAACGGACACTTTATCTAAATGAGACTAATGAATATAAAAGTTCACGCGTCACTGTAATAGATACCAATGAGCTAATGGGCAATATTACCTATAACGCATTAAATACAGGAGAGAGCTATGGCAGACTTAAATTAATATCCGGATCTCAGAATATTTCTTTCAGAGATATCGTGATTCTTGAAAACATCCCCAATGACATCACTCACGTTGCAGGAATTATATCCGAACAAAATCAAACTCCCCTATCTCATATCAATTTAAAAGCAAAACAGAATGACACACCTAATGCGTTCCTGAAAAATGCGGCTAACGATCCAAGGGTTGCACCTTTTATAGGAAAAAATATTCACCTGAAAATAGGCCCAGACAACCTTGAAATACGAGAAGCCTCGCAAAATGAATTAGACAACTATTTTGAAAAATCCCGTCCTAATAATATTTCATACCCAAAAAGAGATCTGAAATATGTTAATATTAGAAGATTTGCAAATCTCAGTTATCCAATGTTCACGGCCTACGGATCAAAAGCCACCAATCTGGCAGAACTAAAAAGAATACTCCCTTCGGTGACACCTGATGGTTATGCGATACCATTCTATTTTTATCATGAGTTTATGCTTCATAATGGTTTTTATTCTGAAGCCACACAAATGATCAACGACGAACTATTTCAGAAGTTTCCTTCAGTAAGAGAAAAACGCCTAAAAGAATTCAGAAAAAGAATCAAAGATATTGGAATCTTGCCAGGCTGGATGCTTGAAAAACTAAGAGCCATGCAGGATTCCTTTGAAAATGGAATCACCCTAAGGGCTCGATCAAGCACCAATAATGAGGACCTTCAAGGCTTCAATGGAGCCGGCTTATATGAATCTTATAGCCATTATCCTGATGAAGGCCACTTTTCAAAAACGGCAAAACAAGTATGGGCTGGTCTATGGACCTATCGTGCCTTTGAAGAAAGAGAATTTTGGAAAATTGATCACCTCACCGCTTCCATGGGAATACTAGTTCATCCTAATTATAAAGACGAGCTCGCTAATGGTGTCGGAGTAACAAAAAATATCTACATCCCCGGACCTGGGTGGGATGGACACTACATCAATGTCCAAAAAGGTGATGATCTAGTAACAAACCCTTCCCTTGGATCGGTTCCCGAAGAATACATTATCGCAAACTTAGGGTTTGGCTCAAATTATGAAATTCAATACATAAGAAATTCTAATCAAATACCTAATGGAGAGAGAATTCTAAGAAGAAATGAAGCATTGCGCCTGAAAGATTATATGGATTCAATACACAATCATTTTAAAGGCCTATATCGAGGAAATTCATCATTCGCAATGGAAATAGAATTTAAGGTTATCGAGGGCAGAAAATTTATTATCAAGCAAGCAAGACCCTGGGTTGAATAAAGAAGTATTATAGGAATAATTATCGACTTTTTTTCTCTAAATATTTGAAAAAAACCTTTCAATTATCCTAATTTTAGATGAACTGATAGTAGTGAAAATCAAGGATGCACTAAACAGTCAAAAATCCATTAAAGAACTAAAAGTTCAGGGGTGGGTAAGAACTAGAAGAGACTCTAAAGGCTTTTCATTCATCTCAATAAATGATGGCAGCTGCCTTGCTAATATTCAAGCTGTGGCAGACGAAGGGATTCCTGGTTTTGAAGATATTCATGAAGCCACAACCGGTGCATCTATCATTGTCACTGGTGAATTGGTTGAATCTCCGGGCAAAGGACAATCCTGGGAAATAAAAGCCAGTAAGATTGAAATTACAGGTCTTGCAGATGATAGCTACCCTCTACAAAAAAAAGGGCACACTCCAGAATTTTTAAGGCAGATCGCACACCTAAGGCCCAGATCTAATCTATTCGGTTGTGTTTTCAGAACCCGCTCCAGATTAGCTTATGCTATCCATAACTTTTTTCAGGATAAAGATTTTGTTTATGTTCACACCCCAATAATCACTGCTAGCGACTGTGAAGGCGCTGGTGAAATGTTCAAGGTGACAACA
>CERB01045105.1_pt1 | contig 10703 bp, 6 predicted proteins | sample 356271 | NCBI WGS metagenome assembly CERB01 (sample SAMEA2621155, study PRJEB7988) | marine metagenome | isolation source: saline water (ENVO:00002010), including
AACAGGATCTTGATAGATCACTTCATCAGGCATTAACCAAATATTATCTTGAGATAATGGAGTCACAACGCCACTTAATAACGTTACATGAGAACAATTCGTTAACAACGCGTTACGTCGATCATGATACCGCTTCATAGCACTATCAAAATCTAAACCATTGGTAATAAAAAAAGCTTTATAATCAAATTGTTTCATAATGAATAACACCTTGTCTAACACAAACAGGCTCTTCACCAGATAAATCTACAATTGTAGAGGGGTGATGATATAAAGGATTACATAAATCTAAAACAAAATCCATTTGAGACACTATTACATCAGGACAATCAGCAACACTCATACTTGATGGATCCCCAGTCATATTAACACTAGTTGATAAAATAGGCTGATCCAAATACTTAAACAAAAAATTAACCGGTAAAAACTCAACCATCCTAATAGCAATTGTCGGCTTAGAACATGTTACATAATCAGGAACAGAATCTCGTTTTTTAAAAATAAATGTTATGGGCCCAGGCCAATAGTGTGTTATTACTTGCTCTTGTTGAACAGATAATGGCGCTACCCAATCTGATAATTGTTTTAAATCTGACAAAATTAATATAAATGGCTGATCCTGCCGATTTTTTATTTGTTGAACACGCTGAATAACTGTTTTAGAAACAATTCCCGTAATACCCAATAAGGTATCAAAGGGAAAAATACCAACAGCCCCTTCTTGTAATTGCTGGCTTATGGTTAAAATATCAGCTGGCTTAAACATTCTACGTTAAGCATACCATACCTAACTAAAATAGTAGTTAAAATAGAGTTTTAACAGCTTAATAAGTCTACTAACAGCTACAAAAGTCTATAATCTAGCTAGGTACACAGTAGTGCTTTCTACAAAATTCTTCATAGATTGAACTAGTTTTTGGAAAACATTTACCAACACGACTTAAAAATTCATTGATTTGTTCTTATATAAAACAAAAAAAGAATTCTTGTACCAAGATATCCTTACCCATTACACTATTACACATGATAGTTATTATCGATTATGAAGCTGGAAATATTCATAGTGTTCAGCATGCTTGTACAGAATGTGGCTATGAAAGCATCATTACACAATCACCAAAACACATTGAAGTAGCCAAAACCATTATTATTCCTGGTCAAGGAGCCTTTAAGCCCGCTATGGAGAAAATGAAGCAATTAAATATCTTACCTTCACTTAAAAAAGTCATTAAAAACGATATTCCTATCCTTGGTATTTGCCTGGGATTTCAAATTATGTTTGAATCATCCGATGAGCATGGGTTTTGTGAAGGATTAGGTATATTTCCAGGAAAGGTAACAAAAATCAGCAGTTCTACTAAAAAAGTCCCTCATATGGGCTGGAATCAATGTAATCATAAAAATCATCCTATGTTCAAAAACATAAAATCAAATGCCTATTTTTATTTTGTGCATTCATATTGTGTTGAAACAACGGACAAAACCTGTGTTACAGCTACTACTGATTACGAAACATCATTTGTATCTGCTACTGCTAATGGCAATCTCTGGGGAACACAATTTCATCCTGAAAAAAGTAGTGATGTTGGATTACAACTTTTAAAAAACTTTTTATCACTTAACGCTTAAGATATTTATATAACGTTGGTCGTGAAATTTTTAAGCGTTCACAAATAGATTTAATAGGAATATCTTCTAAATATAACCGTTTAATTTCTTTTGTTTGTCTATCTGAAATTTTTTCAGGCCGTCCTCCTTTTAACCCTCGAATTTTCGCATTATTTCGGGCAGGACGAGTCCGATCTACATTAATTTGAAACTTAATCTGCTTTAACAACTTAAATATATCTATAACGGGCATTATTGTCGTTATTTCTATAGCCTCTTCAATACTATAAAGAGTTGCCCCTTTTTCATGAATAGCAATAACATGATCAACCAATTGAGATAATGAAAATCCTAACGTCGAAAAATTATAAATAACAACACAATCTCCACTCTTAATACGAGTTAGTAATCTTGCAAATCCTGATACCGGTTCTTTAGAAGATGCAAAACTATCTTTAAAAATAATATTACAACCCTTATTTTTTAACTCTCGCTTTTGAAAATCAAGCGATTCATCCAGTTGATATCCTTTTAAATACCCAATTTTTTTCATATAACAACTCAAAATTAGTGTGACATTGAAACCTCAATTATGCAAACAAACTTACTCATACTATTAAAATTACTAATAAATTATAGTTACTTCATAAATTTGGAAAAAACATACAAACTCTATTGTACGAGAAATAGATCATGTAAAATAAATAACATGTTAAACAAAATTATTGTTACAGGTGCTCGGGTTCATAATTTAAAAGATATTAACGTTACCATTCCAAGAAATAAACTTACTGTTATTACAGGTCTATCTGGTTCCGGGAAATCTTCCTTAGCCTTCGATACAATTTATGCCGAAGGTCAACGACGTTATATGGAATCATTATCCGCTTATGCTCGTCAATTTTTAGATCAACTTGATAAACCTGACGTTGATCATATTGAAGGATTATCACCATCCATCTCTATTGATCAAAAACAAGGATCCAAAAACCCTCGTTCCACCATTGGAACCGTTACTGAAATTTATGATTACTTTCGTTTACTATTCGCAGCTATCGGAAAAGCAACATGTCCAACATGCAAAACCCCCATTCAATCCATGAGTATTCAAGAAATGATACAAGCACTCGATCACTACCAAGAAAATGATGTCCTAATGATACAATCTCCGCTCATCGATAACCGAAAAGGCGAATTTCAAGAACTCTTTAATACCTATCTTAAAAAAGGATTTCGCCGTGTGTTAGTAAATGGCGCTATTATGAGATTAGATGAGCCTATCAAACTCAATAAACAAAAAAAACATACCATTAGTTTAATTGTAGACCGAATTACAAAAAGTGATGAAAATCACTCTAGATTATTTCAATCTATTGAAACAGCCTGTAATGAATCCAATGGCTTAGTTGAAATCAAAAATGAAACAACAAAAACAGACCATTTATTTTCCGAAAAATTATCTTGTCCAACCTGTAATTTTAGTTTAAAAGAAATTAGCACTCGCTTATTTTCCTTTAATTCTCCAATGGGAGCCTGCGAAACATGCCATGGTCTTGGAGAATTTAAGGATTTTGATCCTGACTTAATTATTATTGATCATCATAAACCGCTACAAAAATCATTTTGCAAATTAATTAGTAAACGACCTCGCTTTAAAGGTCTCATTACAGAAGCCTGCCTTACCTTTAACATTGATCTCAATGAATCTTATAATAATTTATCAAAAACCGAAAAAAATATTTTATTCTATGGAACCGATACAATTAATTTTAAGACCTATAGTAGCACCAGTACCAAAATAGAAAATCCCTTATGGGATGGGATTATACCCTTAATGAGACATCAATTTAATCATACCTATTCTGAAGGCAGGCGTTTTTACTTTCGCTCCTTTATGTCTGCCAGACAATGTGCCCGTTGTAATGGGAATCGCTTAAATGAAGCTGCTAGCCATATTTATGTTGCAAACTATGGTCTGACTGATCTCATGAACGCCCAAATCAAAGATTTACTGCCTATTATTGAAACCCTAAAAATTTCCAAAAAAGAAGATGCGATCATTAAACAAGTTAAAAAAGAGATTATCAATCGACTCACATTTTTAAATAATGTTGGGCTTGGTTATATCTCACTTAATCGTAAATCAGCAACCTTATCAGGAGGCGAATTTCAACGAATTCGATTAGCAACACAAATTGGCTCTGCTTTAACAGGGGTATTATACGTGTTAGATGAACCATCCATCGGACTCCACCAACGAGACAATGAAAAATTATTAGAAACCCTCAAAAAGTTACGTGATTTAGGAAACACCCTACTAGTTGTTGAACATGACGAAGCAACTATTAAAGAAGCCGATCATATTATTGAAATTGGACCTGGCGCTGGATTAAAAGGTGGTTCCATAGAGTTTTCTGGCACTCAAAAAGAGTTTCAAAAATCTCACTGCTTAACAGCACAGTATATTACAGAAAAAAAAGTAATTGCCACCCCTACTCATCGACGAAATCCAAAAAATAAAGGAATTATATCTCTCAATAACGTTACTGAAAATAACTTAAAAAATATCTCTGTAAAGTTTCCTTTAGGAAAATTTATCTGTGTTACAGGAGTTTCTGGATCTGGAAAAAGCACCTTGATTTATGATGTTTTATATCGTGCGTTAATGCGACACTTTTACACAAGCAAAGAAAAACCAGGGGCCTATGGATCCATAGATGGTTTAGAAAATATTGATAGTATCATCACCATTGATCAAACCCCTATTGGTAGAACACCTCGATCAAACCCCGCAACCTATATTGGTGTATTTTCAGCTATTCGTGACTTGTTTTGCAAAACAAAAGAAGCTCGAATTAGGGGATTTAAACCAGGCCGATTTAGTTTTAATGTTAAAGGAGGCCGTTGCGAAACCTGCGAAGGTGATGGTGTTATAAAAATTGAAATGCACTTTTTATCAGATGTCTATGTTACTTGCGATGTATGTAAAGGAAAGCGCTACAATCAAGAAACACTAGAAGTCGCCTATAAAGGTTATACAATCGCCGATGTCTTAGATATGTCAGTTAATCAAGCATGCGAATTATTTGAAGCTATTCCTAGTATTTATAAAAAAATTAAAACCATTCAAGCTGTTGGCCTTGGATACATCAAACTAGGTCAAAATGCCACGACGCTAAGTGGCGGTGAAGCTCAACGTGTTAAATTAGCAAAAGAATTAAGTAAACGAAACACCGGCAAAACCCTTTATTTACTAGATGAACCAACAACAGGATTACATTTTGAAGATATAAAATGTCTATTACAGGTTCTAAATCAACTCGTCGATGCAGGAAATACACTCATTGTTATTGAACATAATCTTGATGTTATAAAAACGGCAGATCACATCATCGATATTGGCCCTGAAGGAGGCGATAACGGAGGCCAAGTAATAGCAACAGGATCTCCAGAAGAAATCATAAAAAAGAAAAAAAGTTATACCGGCCAATGGTTAAAACCGTTATTAAATGTAGCTAAAAAAAAATAAAAAATATCTAACTCTCAAAATACAGCTAAATCGTCAATAAAAACTCAAAAAAACTACCTGCTATTTTGAGTTTAAAAATGTTTAAAGTTTCCTTAAAAAACCCATTATTAAACTAATTCAAATGAAATACAAACATTATTTAGTTATTACAACGCTATTATTATACGTTCTTTACAATCATTTATGGGCTATTCCAAGTGCAATTTCTACGGATAATGCAACCATAAAAATAACAGCCAATGGATCAAAACGATTTGGACATACAACCACATTTCTCGGAACCTTAGTAAAGGAAGAATCCCCCTTTTATGCAATTACGGAGCCTCTAAATACAGCAAATGGCAGTATTTATATATTTCAGAGCTCAACATTTTCTGCAGATAAAACCAGTACTGATGCCATTATTACCTTAACTGGATCTGGAGGGGATGATGAATTTGGGTTATACATTGCAGGTAATGGTGATGTTGATGGAGATGGAATATCAGATTTTATTGTTGCAAGTCCAGGTTCAAATGAAATCAAATTATATTTAGGAAAAGGGTATGCCACTGGAACCAATACCTGGAATCCTAGTTTTATAAAAACATATAGCTCCTCATTTTTAACCATACATGGAGATGGTGACCAAAAAACTGTTGCATCAGCAATTAGTATGTCAGGAGATTTAAATGGAGATGGATTTGATGATATCGTCATTGGAGCACCAAAATCAAATGGCGCTAGTAATTCAGGAGGTAGAGTCTACATTATTTTTGGAAACACAACCCTTCCAACAAGCTCCTCTCTTGATTCTGTTGCTAATAAAATAATTACAGGAACACAAGCAAGTGATCAAGTAGGATATAGTGTTAGTATTATTCCAGATACAAACCAAGATGGGTATGATGACCTATTAATCGGAAATTATGATGTAGAAATTACTGATTTTGGTTATCAAGCCTATTTAATTTATGGAACTTATACAAACTTTTCTACCATCTCAACAGTACTAGATTCCGATGCTATTTTTTATTCCAAAAGTAATAATAACGATGGTAGCGACTGGTTTTCTGAAACAGTTGCTGGTATTGGCGATATCAATGATGACGGTTATGGGGATTTTGCAATTGGCGCACCGAATGCAAACTCAAGTTCAGGTTCAATTTACCTCTATTTAGGTGAAGAAGCTAAACGAAACCATACTCAAGCTGGAGTAGATTATCCAATCGAAATAAGTGCTGGGGGCAGTTATTTATTAGGCTTACATGGTATCTCAGGAGGGTATGACTACACAGGAGATGGTATTGCTGATTTACTAATTAATGATCCTATCCAAAATACAGGAACCGAATCATCCTATATATTAGCTGGTAACAAAAATGGCTTTAGTAGCTCCCTCAATTTAGAATTTGATGCGACGTTTAAGATAACTCATGGCACAAGTAGCGATCATTACTTTTCATTTTCTGCTGCATCAGGATCGGATATATCAAATGATGGTATCAGTGATCTATTAATTGGATCTAATATTCTTGAAGAAGCTTATTTATTTGAATTAGTTACCAACAACAGAATCGCAACAATGAATCCCAGCCAGTTAGAAAGTTTAAAAGTATTTTCTGATGAAAACTACACAACAGAATCTACCTCATTTAAAATAGGTGACTGGATTTATGTTCAAGCTATAGATACAGAAGCCCTTGATGATCCTCAACCAGGAACTGCCAACTTACTAGCATTACGTGTTTCTCAAAATATAACATCTACTGCATCATTACAAATACAAGCTGTTGAAACTAACATAAATTCTGGTATTTTTCGTGATAAATTTAAATTAGTAGGAACTCGAACAAATGAATTTGTTTCACAATTTAGAACAAAGAAAGATCAGTCAATTACAATAGAATCTCCGTTTAATACAGGATTTAATACATCATTAACGGTTGAAAATTCTACGCCTACCATTTCTCAAATTATCGCTAACCAAGTTGGAACCGGTTTTCAGGATACCTCTATAGAAATTAGTTATTTTTTACAAGATATGGATAATGATATTGTAACAATTATCCCAGAATATAGCCTAAACGATGAAAATAATTGGCAACATTTTGAACAGAAATCAGAAGTCAGTACTATTAACTCTATTCAAGCGCATGATTTAGGTGAATTAAGAAATACAGCCCAAACAAAAATTACCTGGAGTAACTTAAGCTCTATAGATGATACTATAAATATTCGAATACAGGTAGGTGATGGAACCAATACATCTAACATGATTTTACTCCCACCACTGAAAATTGATAATACAGCACCGGTTCGCCCAAGCTTTGAACCCTCAACATCCCAACGGGTTTCCGTAATAAAATACTCTCCCTTTGTTATTATCACAGCCAATGCCGAAGCTGAGTCACTCGTGTCTTTATACACAAACAAAATTGAAAATTCAACAATAACAGCCAATGCAAGTAGCAATGGCTTAGTAACATTTAATATTGAAATTGATGGTAATAAAGGAAGTACTCAAGAAATTCACTTAAAAGCAACAGATAAAATAGGGCTAACATCAGGTTGGTCTAATACATTATTCATTGAATTAAATGATATTGATTTAACATTTGATTCCCCATTTAATGCAACAGCTAATATAACTTATGGTGTAACTCAAAATGAAATACTATCCTTAGCATTAAAGCCATTTATACCAAATACTGCTGTTACAGGCTATACCCATAAAGCAGGGATATCACTAATTGGGAATAATCAATCGACAGGTTTATGGGATACACAGATTCCCATTACCATAACATTTCCAGAAACATTAACCACAACAGAAAACATAAACGTTTTTTACTTTAACCCTACATTACAAGAATGGGAAATACAAACCAATATATCTGTCACCTCCCTTTCAAAAACAACCATTAGCTTTTTAGCTCCTTCATTAGGAAATTACAGTGTTTCACAACATAATTTTCCAAATTCACCTACAGCAACTCACTTAAAAATAAACAACGAATTTATTAAAGAAAATGATTACTACCCAAGTTCTTTCACAATTTCATCTACCCTATCTGATGATGCAAGTTTATCAACGTATATATTAACTATCCAATCTAATGAAACTAGTACTAATCAACAACAAAGTGAACAAAATATTAACCTAAGCTCAACAGATATTAATTTTTCTGTAACAAATTTACCTAATGGGACATATACCATTAAATTAATAATTATTGATGAACATAATAATCAAACTGAAGAATCTTACACAATAAAAATTGATACATCAAAAATCATATTTAAGAACCTAAGTGGCCCAAACCCTTTTAACCCACTTCAAGGATCCTTAGTTATTGGAACAACTCTCTCGGCACCAGCTGATAAATTTTCTATTATTATTGTTGATCAAGCTGGAAACTCTATCTGGGAACATCATCAAGAAAACGTTTTAGGTGGCTATTTTACAACAGAATGGAATGGTTATAATTCATCCGGAAATATAGTACCTAATGGAATCTACTATGCTTTTTGCTTGATAAAAAAGAACTCTACAATCCATAAAGAGAGACTTGTAATTGCTATTCTAAAATAACGAACTATCATGATCAAAAAAAAAGCACCCATTTCCATCAACATTTTATTAGTCTTTATTCTTACTATTAGCTTAAATATACTAACAAATACTATCTATGGATCTATCGCTACCATCTATGATTCACATGGAACAAAATCAACAGGAATGGGAGGTACTTACACTGGAATTGATGCCACTAGTGAATCCATTTTTTATAATTGGTCAGTCCCTACACCAAAAAAATATCTAGAATGGAAATTTGAACAAGCTACTAAATTAGAAACTAACTATTATAGCGTAAGTATTACAAATCCATTTTCAATCAAAAATATACGTCTAGGATTACTATACAGCTCGATACCCAGTATTTTAGAAACAACATTAAACGATATCAACCACCCCACAGTAACAGGTCAATCATTTGGACAATCACTTCATATCTTATTTTCTAGTTACTCAATTCCAAATAAATGGCTAAACATTGGTTTAAGACATACCTTTTATTATGAAAAAATTTATAATGATTATGGAATATCCAATCAATTTGATATTGCTTTTTTTAAACCATTTTCACTTTTTAAAATACCAATAAACTTAGGTAGCACCATCCACAATATTTCTGAATCAAAAATTAAGTGGAGTACAAACTATAATGATAGTAGCTCACGAATTTTTTCTGCTTCCTTAAGCAGCTCTTTTTATCAAAAAAAGTTGTTAGTTGCTACAAGTAAATATTATTCACTAAATTCTCAATACAACTCCAATAGATTTGGAATTAGCTATTATATTGTAGGTAATCCTGACACAAGCCCTTCAACCGCAATCTATGCTGGACATAATAAAAATGTAGTAACTCTTGGATCAAGTTTAAATATTGATGGGTTACTTTTTGATTATACCTGGACATATCATACGCCATTTTCAAAATTTAATAGTAATACCATTATTAATGAACACCGCATATCTATTGGAAAAAGTTTTAAACCATACATAAAAATAAAACAAAAAAATACTCAAGAAACAACGTTAAATACAGCGTTATTTAACAACTATAAAAAAGTAACTACCATCGATACAGCTATCATTGCTAATGGCCAATTAATTTTAGATTTCAATAACAATGAATGCAGTTTTTTTCTATCGCATATCAATAAAGAAATGGAACATAAATTTAATGGAAAATATGTTGTTGAAGAAATTAATTATAATATTAAACTTCCTATTTACTGGACCATTAAAGCACCTGATTCAAATGAAGTTATTATGGTCATCATTGAGAAAACAGGATCAAATAAAACTCAAATTAGTGGCTTCTTAAAAAAGGATAGCTCTATATTTATAAATGATACACAACTATATAGTAACAGTCCTGATAAATCGTTTTATCATAAAATTGATACATCAAAAGAAACTAAATTTCGATTAGAAATTGATATCCTTAGAAAAAATAATACTACTACGAATTTGTATTAATAATTTTTTTTAATTTAGAAATAGACTTTTTATAAACTCTAGAAACTTGCGATTCTGATAAATTAATTCGCTCACCAATAATTTTAAACGTTAAATCTAATTTAACATGCGCATAAACAATAAAACGCTCTCTATCATCTAGTTCTTTCATGGCCTGCTTAATTTCATCTTGCATAGCATAAGTAGTAGCATGATCTATGGGAGTCTTTGATTCGATATAATTAGATGCCTGATCATTGACCCAATCAAAAACACGAGAAGGATCTGCCTTTGAAAGATATCGAATGTGATCACGCATAGCCCCTAACATTCTCATTTGAGCGAGTGGCCAAACTTCTTCATTATGAATAGGATCCCAAGCCTTAATTGATTCAATTAACTCAAGTTGAGCAATACTTTGCAAATCATCTCCCTCTGTATCTAAAACATAAATCGGCAATGTCCGAGAATATCGTCTTAAAATTATTTTTAATCGAGCTGAAAAAAACTCATTTACTACTTCTAAATGCTTTTCAAGTAAAATTACTTTTACATAAT
>CERB01018657.1_pt1 | contig 10608 bp, 39 predicted proteins | sample 356271 | NCBI WGS metagenome assembly CERB01 (sample SAMEA2621155, study PRJEB7988) | marine metagenome | isolation source: saline water (ENVO:00002010), including
GATTGTTCATCAAAAATGAAATCACAAGTGAAGCGATATGTGGTCATAATTAACACATTGCCTCAAATCTTTCCATAGTTGTTGACTCTAACTGGTCACGAGTTCCCTGACTAAATGATAACAATTCATCCATCATTGCGACAGTTAATTTGTTACTTAGTCTGAAATCTTCATAAACTTCATCATAAAGATTTTCAAGGATTGATTCATTGTTGATGTTAGACATTGGCAAAAAACTTGTTACAAAAGGACTCGTAATCATCAGGGTTGATGTTATCGGGAAGACCGCAATCGTTGAAGAAAGTTATCATATCGAGCAAAACTTGATCTTCTTCGGATGTTAGTCTGTAAGTAAATTCGTTAGGCATTAAATGTAAAGAATTTGTTTACTCTTTTATTATACAGACAAATTGCAACAAATAGGGCAAATGTAACGGATTACAACAGAGGCGAGGACAGTTTATAAACTGGTCGGGGCCTTGGGCATTTTAGTCGTGTGCTGTGTAATCATATTCCATAGAAACAATTTCATTGCAGTGTGCCTCTAATGCCTCATCCTCATTAGGATGTGCATCATAATACTTTAACTCTTCGCGGATGTATTCTTCAAACGTCATTGTTAGTTTCCTCCGCAATTAGTTGTTTATATTCATCACTATCAATGGAATAATATCCATTTTCAGTGATAACGTATCCATGAATGATTAGATAGTTAGTTGACATTTTCCTCCATGAAATTGTTTTTAATTGTTGTTATTTAGATGGATAATATGCAATGAAATCTTCTTGACTTGCATCCCATAATAGCACGAATTGTTTTAACCAATCCTGCTCAAATTGCGATAGTTTATAAACATCTTGCTCGTCTGCACTTACATGAGGTAAATCATACTTAGAGCAAAAATCTTCATAGACTGTTGTTAAGAAGTCAATGGAATCAATCATGGTAAATTAAAAGAATAGTGTGTGCATTAAATGTTAATTAGTCGATCAAATTGTAAACTGTCTATGAGAATAATGGTCTCATATAGTCTTTGAATTCTTCACACATAGCATGTGCTAAAATTCTTAATTGTTTATCATCACTGTTATTTCCATCTGCTATTAGTTCATCATAGCACGCTTGCCTGATACCTAAATCAGTAATATCGTACTCGTGAAGTTTAACGTGCTTGAAAAATGACATAGAAAAATGTTAATTAGTAGTAGAACAGTTGTTAATAAAAAAGAGGGGAGATTGCATCCCCTCGTTGTTACTTAGTGGTTTAATTCGATTCCAGAGTAGAAAGGAATTGTCCCACCTGATTGTAAATTAACGAACCAATTCCAGTTCTTTTGATATACACCAGATCCAACATGAAAATCATCTAAAATTGCATTTAGTCTTGATTTTGTAGTGTTAGACTGCCAACCTCCGTCAAATAGTTGCACGAAATGTTGTGAAACTTTGGCGATAAAGTTGCCGTGTAAGTAAACTAAAGCATCGTTGGAATCGTTGATGACGACTGCGGTGTTGCCACTTCTCCAGTCACGTCTGCCTCTAATGGCAGAATTCATTTGAGATTCGATTTTACGCATGTAAAAAACTTGTTTTGTTTACTCTTCTATTATACAGACGAATGAGACCAAATAGGGCAAATGTAACGGATTACAACAAAAATAAATCAGTTTGCCAACTGGCACATAAAAAACGGACTCTTTAGAGTCCGTTCATATAATCGTGGATCGCTTCCATGTATTCGGCATACGTTGAATAACGATCTTTGAAACTGTCGGGAACTTCTCGCTTGAGATGTTTTTGGCATGACTCGCGGATCTCGTTCGCAGTGTATCCCTTTTGAATGAGTGAAGGGAAAAACTCGTTTAAAGTTGAATTATTCATATAGACAGTCTAAACGATCACGCACAAAAAAACGGCGTATGTAACGCCGTTGTAACAATTTAGGTCAGTTTCTAAACTGTCCATGCTTTAACTTGTTTTACCAGTTGAGCATGGTATGGTGTAATAAATGATACACCTTTAGAAAAATCTCTGAATAGTTCTTGAATTTCAAACTGGTGGATTGCCCAACGAGTTTGTATATCCTTGAGATAACGATCTCCAGAAATTAGTCTAGCAGTTGAAGGACGCTTGAGCGTTGTAACTTTTGATACTGCCTTGCCACCTTTAAAAGTAGTGGTGGTCACTTTCGCAACTGTCACAGGTTTTGTCTGCTTTGCTGCTGGTTTTGCTTTGCGTGTTCTGGTCTTCCTTACTGGTTTAGTTGAGGTTGACTTAACAGTTGAAGCGGTTGGCATACGTTAAAAAACGAATTTACTCTTCCATTATACAGACGAATTGTTGACAAACTCGAAAATCGTTACACTATGCAACAAAAAAGTCCAGTTTGTCAACTGTCCGTGGCCTTGTGCCAATTTCTAACTGTCACCCCCATTTGTTTCTCTATAGTCTTTGAATTTATTTACTTTCTTTTTACTTTGCCTCTTAACATTTTTGACTGTGTAACCAAAATCCTCGAAATCTTCATCAAATTGTTGATAATCAACATAAGAAGATGACTTGATATTATGTGTAGTCATAGGGGTGAATTACCTCGTTAATTAACATTATTTATTTTAAATTGTCATGCTTCAACATCAGTTAGTACACCAGATTTCCTGCTATTTGATATAAATCTGCCCAAACTTGCCTCTTTATTGTTTAATTCAACGCCAGTTAATACTTCACACAAATTATTACTGAAATCTGCTATATTTTCGCAATTATATACATATTCCTTGGCAATATTACTGTTATATGTAACAAATACCTGATTTTCCTTGGTTTCTATTGAATTAATTGCCGATGAGTCGAATCTTGAATAAAATGTCATTGTTTTTTAGTAATTTGTAGAATAAAGTGTTAAATAGGCACGCGAATAACGTTTTCCACAACCCTGTGAAAAACTTTATAACTTATAATTCTCAAAAGTCTTAAAAATTAATAAAAATGAGATTATAAGATTTTATAAAAAGTGAAAAACTCGCTTTTCTGAGTTTTTTGGATTTCCTCGAATGTCATAAACCAATTATAACGGATTTCCGAGTGTTTTGGAGACACCTTGTGCCACTTTGTGAACTGGACTCGGAATGTTACAAAGTATTTCAGGGGGTTGACATTTCGTTCGATAGGTGGTAGCCTTAGACACCTTCGTGAGCGTCACATAGTTCACACATACTATATTTAATTAACCATTTATAAAGTTTTCCACAACAACCTCCTAAACCTGTGGAAAACCCAGTGATAGCAATGTGCGGATGGTTACTCAAGGATAGTATCCTGAGAACATTTCTCAATAGTCTGTATCAACCTCCTTGAAACACATTTCGATGATAGTTTGTCTATCTAATTTGTCACCATGTGATGCCATTAGTCTGTGGAAAACTACATCTAATTCTTTATACTGACCATAACTTATGTCAGTCCATGCTCTAGGAAATAGTTCTTGTTGTGATGCCATTTCTTTTGTTGTTAATGTGAGCATTAGTATGCTGCCCTTAGTAGTGAGTACATTTTGTCACGAACTTGATGAGTGTCCTCTTCTGCTCCCTCGTATGGTTGTGATTGAGCATAGCAGTCAAGTGCCTGATCTATCACATCCCATTGTGCTTGAGTGAAGAAATCATACATCAAGTTGAGTTCTTTGTGAGAATAGTTCATTAGTGCTTTAACTGACCATTATCATCATACCACTCATCAGTGACATTTTCCAACTCTACACCAGTATTGAAACATCCTGTAACATTATTATTGTTTAGGATGTGGATAAACTCATTGTATTCTTGAGTTGAGTATGCTCTCTTGTCACTAGGGTGGAAGTCTTGCCAGTCAGTTCCTTCTATTTTATATGATAGTGTGTTATCATTGTTATGATAGTATTCTATTTCAGTACCATCATGTGATACAAATACATTACGCATTGTCATCCTCCAATGGTACTTCAAATGTTACCTCAAAGAAATCAGTGAAGTCCTCGTAACGTGTTATCTTAACAGGACATTCATTTAACCACTCTTGAAATTCTGTGTACTGTGACATTAATACTTACCTCCAGTATTGTTTACATCAATGAATGTGTTACTATCTTGTGCTTCCCTTATCTTATCAAATACATTCTCTATTTCTATTGGACATTCATCTATCATATCCAAATCTAACATTGTTTCGTACAATTTATTCATTTGATATGCTTCATCAAATGTGAGATTAATTGATAACATTTGTTTACTGAATTAAGGAATGGGACTTACAGGACGTAATTTCTCAACTGGATCAAGACAACCATAGATCCCTGCCCTATTAATATAATACATCATTTTGGGATGATTACTATTGGCCTTGTGACACTAATCTAACTGTCTTCCTATGAGATGTTCATGCAATGTCCTCCTTTAGAATAAACCAATCTTGACGAAATACTATCTCATTATCAACTTCTTCCCCTAACTTGTTAAATGATTTGTTTAAACAAGGAACACCAAGTTTCCCATCTGGGTATAAACTATCGAGCATAATCTTGAACCATTGGTTATTAGCATCATGCTCAAATTGTTCTAAATCAGGAAAGAAAGTTTGACTCCAATTAGTATCATTGTATTTCATTCAATTAACCTCCTTTAAGTTAGAATTAATGTAATCAATTTGCTCTTGTGTTGTTAATGGTTTTTCAGCATCTTCATCATAAATGCGAATTGATAACTCTGCATCTTGTGATAATGCAATGCCCTCATCATCAAGTGCTTCCCATATACAGTTAGCAATTTGTGAATGTTTGTCCTCTGGTATTACTTCCCATAGGTTAATGTAATCTTGGTTCATTTGTAACTTGTTAATGGGTGGATTAAATTAAGTGTGTAATCAATATTTCTTATGCACCATCCTGTAACATCACTTATCTTATCTACCAACTCATCTTCATCTTCTACTTCCCATATACCTAGTGCGGTATCATGTAATGAAATCTCTTCATCAAATGTTAATTCATCATCAGTATCAAATTCAATGTCAGTAACTAGAATTTTCATGCTACCTCCCAATCTGATTTGTTGACTGATTCTCTGCAACATTGGCATGTAATTGCCGACCAACAAAAATGATATACTCTGTTGTATTGTTGGCATTTAGGACATACAATTTCTTTACCATTGTATCCTGCCCTAGTGTAACGATTGACTTTACTCATAATACTGTGGTCTCTGCTTAGGATACTGTTGAGTAATATTATCAACTAACTCATCATACAACTCAGGATCATAATTATCAATTTCTTCTTTTATCTCATCACTGCTGCACTTTTCATAGTATTCAGTCAGTTGATCTGTTACTACTGCAACTAGAGTTTTGAGATCCATGCCATCTACAATTATTTCAACAAATTGTGATGCCACTTCTCTGTCTTGATCTTTGGTTAGATTAGGCATAGTGTCCTCCTTGTGCCTGTTCGACTGCTACCACATACCCAGTTCTTTCAAAGTATTCATGTGCTATATTACTTGCTTCTTCCAGTGATTTTGTAAATTTAACTGGACTGGTGAATACACAATAGAATTGTGGAAGATCGGGATTGAGCATAAGTGCCTTGCTTGACTACCTTTATATAATAACAGACCATGAGAGATTATCCCATGGCCTTGTGACACTAATCTAACTGGTTGTTACTTGCGTGTGTTTTCCACATCATACTCTATGATGATCTTCTTAGATGCTCTACCAACACTATTAAGTGTCTCAATACGCTCTACACTTCCGTTTAGACACGCTGCTATCTGAAGTATTTCAGATATTAGTTCACCTCTATCCATATACATGAACTGATCCTCCTGTAGGCGACTACAAGAGATCTCAGTGTCATCCTCGTAACACTTCACATCATTATTGTTCATTTTGTTTGATCTCCTTCCAGTGGGCATACATTCTTCCGAATAACATTCCTTCATGCGATTTGATTGAATCACCCTCAAGAATCTCTCTCTGTCTCTTGTCTAACGTCACATTCATTGAGAGATATTCTTTCTCCCAGTTCTGTATTTGCTCAACACTGAGTTTCATTGTGTAATAATGATCGTATGATTATTTGTTTGGACGTTAAAATGTTTCTGAACATTCATGTTATTGTCTAGCATGTGTTTTGCTAGATCTTGTAACAGTCTTTCAGTGGCAACTGTCATAGGGATGATGTTACCATGATCGGATTTATCCATCGTCCATTTTGCTTTCTTCATTGTTAAGTATCAATTTTAGTAAGTATATTGGTATGAGAGCGAGCGAACCGCCGAGCATTGTGAATACTACTATAGAATATAGATCAATTAGATTATTTGCCATTATTCCAAGGCATTGTATTACCAGTTTCATTATAAGGAAATAGTTTATGTTCCTTGCGGTAGTGTACTATTTCCATGATGTCATCACGTTTTGCAATACATTGACGAATTAGATATTCTATCATAAAAGAATTGCACCTATGATGAATCCCTTAGCGAAACTTATACAAACTACTTGATAGTCTGTCCATCCAAATTTGTCTTGACACTTCTTGATAAGTTTCTTATCCCAAGTAACTATCTTGTCAAATATTTGTGATGCTTTATTACCTAATTTCATTTCTTTTTAATATAATGGTTAATTACTTCTATTTGGTCATGCCATCGAGCGATCTTGTCTATTTCCTGTTGCATTGCTTCAGTAATATCAGGATGCTCACCTATACCAACAGGATTATTTAGATATACTTCAATATTGGCAAGGTGCATCTGGATTTCACCATTTGCATGTGCTAGTAGTGCCTTGATTAGTTGTTCTCTCATAGTTACAAATGATACAATTAAAAATATATAGGTATAAATTTTTGTGTCTATTTCAACACTCTTTATATAAATAATAGTAGAATTGAGGAAGAGCAAGATGTACCCAAAACACATACATTATGCTGTCCACCGAATACAATTAATGGTTTAATCTCATGCACAATATAATTTCTCAAAATAGAATGGCAAACTGGAATCATCATAGTTACGACACTTATGCCGTTAGTCATCAAATGGATGACGAAATGTTAGATGATTACTACGAGTGCCTTATTGAGTGTGAAGATAACCAGTCTAGTTGTAAGAGGATATGTAGAGAATTACTGATAACATAGGCCAAGACAATTAAATAACTGTCACAAGACCTCTGAGAATCCTCTCAGGGGTCTTTTAATATGTTATCTGATAATCATAGGGTGATCTTCCCATCCTCGTCCTGTATGGGGAACAGGGATGACTTTAGGAGTAGGTATTTCAATTAAGACTTTAATTCCACTCATTAAAGTATCAATGGAATTACTCATCTTACGATAACCAGTACCGACATACAACTGACCTGCGAACACTGATACTGTTGCTGCACCCCAGAATAGATAATAAAATCTACTCTTTACTTGATGTCTTAGTTTTTCTTTGTTCTTTTTGGTCATAGTATTTCAATAAGTTAAATTCAGACTCTTGTAATTTGAGTCGTTCAAGGTGCTTTCTTGCATCAATTATATCCCTGAACCATGCACGATTGAAAGCATCTTTTTTTGTTGGTTCAAGGTAGATAGGGAACATTGTGTAAGGAAAATTCTCTTTGCTCCTGCAATACTTTGCTTCTATCTTATCATAATTGATTTTACGTTTACGTCCGCTTGTCCTCCGCTTAGTTAATTTCTTTGCATTTTCATCAAAGTTACGCTGAGTTCTTGCCATTTAGTTCATCAATTAATGATCTTAGTTGATTAATTCTTTGAAGTAATATCTCTGACTTCTCATCATCTGACTCGTTAAATGCAGTCATATAATCGAGAATCAATGATCTTAGTTCCTCACTCTTTGCATGATTCATAGAGTTCTTGGAGTTCATCCTCATTATAGAATAGAGTTGACTCAGTATTTAATAGATCTGGGTTCAACCACTCGAACCATTCATCCGCAAAATATAATGCGGAATCTACGCAATCCGTTGCCATTAGTGACTGGAATCGTTCAACAACCCAGTCACGAAGCACTTCGCGTTGTGCGGAAACTATACTCAATTCCTGCTCATTTACAGTTAGATCTTCATTGTTCATTGGAAAATTCCACTTTAAGTTTAGCATCAGCGAGTGCTGCCACCATTGTCCATGCGGTCTCTCCACTCACCATATTTGTATCACAATAATACTCAATAGTATCCTCAAGTAATTCCTTGATTTCTACGAGTTGTGATGCTCTTTCATTAGAAATATTCATCGTCTTACCAGTGTAAGGTCATTGGTCAAGTGATTGTATGAATAAAATGCCAATTCACTTGGTAATACTTCTTCTATTGCTTTACAGAACTCAAGTGTAAAGAAAGACTGGTATCTCCAGAATTTCTTCTCTTCATCTGAGTGTGGTAATGCACTGGTCTTAACTTTAATAGTATATTGCTTAGAATCCTCTAACTTAATTTCAGATAGAAGTTCCTTAACATGAGCAACAATCATAGGTGCTGCTTTCTGTGCCTTCAATTTAGTAAGTGATGGAAGATTTTTCATTAAAAAGATGCAATGGGAATAGTATAGCATGAAAAATGGATGCAGTCAAGACTACATCCACTATTGAATTTATCTCATATATAAATATCCTCCTGACCAGTCACAACTCAGTAAGCAATTCTCTCTTGACTTATCATCAAGTAAGTTGTATCTTACATGTTGTGCTGGTTTTGCCCAACCTGCTGGTTTGTAAACATCACCAGTGATCTTATCAACAAAAGCATGAACACTACCATCACGATACTCATTACGATCTCTAAATGTATCGTAATCTTGTTGGATGATCTTGAAATACTTTCTGCCTGATTGAACTCTGAATCTCATCAAGTTAGCAGTACCATTATCTAATGCTGCTAATTGACCCTTGGCATAATCAGATAAATCTGTTCTGCCATTTGAGAATCTCTCAACATTGCCCTCAATCATTCTTCTATGGTATCCTTCATACTGTGCTGCTAGTGCATCACATAAGTCATCAACATACTGTCTGACTTGTTCTGTTTTGGAAACGAATAATGTTTTGGACATAAACCTCAATGTATTTTAAGTGAGAGAAACAAAATCCCAGATGTCTGACCTATGCTAACTTGTTTACCAAGTCTAATTAAGATCTCAGGGATGGGATTTCGTTTCCCATATTCTTATTATACATCAGTTGAGGATGTTGTCTCTGTGGCCTGTGCCACTTTCTCAACTGGTTTTGATTTGCTGCTTTCCTGTGCCTTTGCCTTTATACTATCAATGGTCTTTAATGACCATGAATATACGTTCTTAGCAGTAGGTACAATAACATCAGTGGTAAATTCATCCCACTCATATAGATGTATCTGCCAACGTACCTTGGCATCTTCAATGTATTCACCTAGACTGATATGTGTTTCATCAGGTCTATCTGTTGGTGGTTTGTAGAGACTGCCTTTAACTTTTGGTCGTGGTGATTCAGTCATAGCATTGTATAATATGTACTATTTGGTATTTATTCTAACTGGTACATCTATCGTCCAAGAGGGTGATGATAACTTAACCATCTTAAATTGTTTCTTTGCTGCTTCTCTTGCCTTTGCTGCTTTCTCCAGTTGATTTAATTCCTTTTCACGACCTGCTTCAGGTTGTATCTCACCATAATGAGTATCCCATATCTCAGGATGTTCGTGATTATCAAAGAACTCTAAGATAGAGGTATCTACCATGTGATACAATGTATCCCATGTTAATGTTCTTCTTAATTTCTCAGCAATATAATCATTCTGATTAACAGACATTTCTTGCTTAAGAAATTCACCTCTATCCCATACGAGTCCATTGAGATCAATGGTAATAGTTACGTTAGAATGAATACTCATTAGTCGTTAAATCCATTGTGAATACCTTCAATTAAATCTGCCTGAGCCCCTAGTTTGGTAACAACAGTACGAGCATTGACACCAAATGCGTCAGCACTTTTCCCAACTGCATTTCCTTTTGATGCCATAATAAGGTCAATTAGAAAATCACATTCTTTGGCATCTAATCTGTTTTTCATGTCTCTAATAAAACTATTTGTTGTCATCATCAACCTCCGTAATTTCTGATAGTTTTCTAAGGATACTTTGACCATCCTTGTCTTCGTCAGGAGTAAACTCTGACCATTGTTGTTCTAAACAATATGCAATGAGATTGAACTCATTTTCATTTAATTTTATATGCGAAGCATATAAATTAGGTTCATCAGGAGTAATAATTAATGCCATTTTAAATTCCTCCTTTAATTGTTAATGAACCTCCATGATTCCATGCGTTATATAAACATGATTGATGGATAGAAAGAAGATTTTCAAGATTAACACCTTCTAAATCTGTCCACTCTGAAACATAATCAGAACAGTCAAAATCTCCTGTTCCATCTATATGTTGTGGACATGATCTAAATTCATTATCATTATCTACCCAAAAGATTCGTCCAAAAGATTCACTGTGGAACATTAGTTGACCTCAAATAAAAGAAATGTTGAGAGAGTGGGGCATCGACATAGGTTTCACCTATATGCCCAAA
>CERB01179646.1_pt1 | contig 10608 bp, 9 predicted proteins | sample 356271 | NCBI WGS metagenome assembly CERB01 (sample SAMEA2621155, study PRJEB7988) | marine metagenome | isolation source: saline water (ENVO:00002010), including
GCTATGGAATTTGCAAACGATGAAGGCGCAGCTTGGCGAAATAATGTATCTCTTTGGCTAAATAATGAATTAGGACATAAAGCAATCGACCCCGTATTGGAATCAGCAAAGATTGTTGAGGAAAATAATGCCGAAGACTACAGGGAATGGAAAAGCTCAGATCCTGAGCGATATGCTAACTTTATTAAGCTATGTGTTAAAAATGACATTAATATTGTACGAAATAAAGCGGATTATATTATTTGTTTATGGGATGCAAATGTTATTAAAGGGGCGGGGACCCATGCTGAAGTAACGCTGGCCTTTGAATTGAATAAGCCAGTCTATCTGATCAATAAGCTCCCTTTAATGGATCTGAGTGGATGGATCATGGCCTGTTCAACAGAAATTTTTAATGATTTTAATCAGTTGAAAGAATTTTTAATTAAACATTATAGCTAATATGCTAGGACCGAAAGTTGTTATCCATATAGATCGACTTTTAGCTAATTACGATCTTATAAAAAATCAATTAAATAATAATCGCCTAATGGTTGTTGTTAAAGCAAACGCATATGGTCATGGTAGTGTAGAATGCGCAAGGGCACTTGAAAAGCATGGCTGCGATTCTTTTGCAGTATTTTCAGCTCATGAAGGTATCGAATTAAGAAAAAACGGCATTGATTCTGATATTTTGGTTTTCAGTAAGATAAATGATTCGTATTTAGATCTAGCTGATAAATATAGATTAACGCTTAATGTTTCCAATCTTTTAGATATTAGCCTTCTTGAGTCATTTAGAATAAAACATGGAAAATCTCCAAAATTTCATCTAAAGTTTGACACTGGAATGACGCGGCTAGGAATAAATCCCAGTGATGCGAAAGAAGCATTTGAATTAATCTCCAAAGATCTCCAAAGATCATGTGAAGGCATATACTCACATTTTGCCACAGCTGATGAAGGAGATTTATCCTATGCGTATGAACAACTATCAAAATTTAAAGAAATCCTAAATATGGCCAATTCTTTAGGTATAAAATTTGAAACTATACACTTTTCAAATAGTGGAGCGGCGCTTAATATAGATCAGAGTGAATTTGACCAAGTACGTGTTGGAATGATAATCTATGGGGCTTTTCCATCAAATGAAGTCCCAATGAATATTTCTATTTTACCAGTTATGGAATTCAGAGCGCCTATTGTTGAAGTAAGGAGCGTAGATAAAGATACGCAAATTAGTTATGGAGGAGTTTATAAGACTGATGCAAAATCTAATATAGGTGTAATTCAATGCGGTTTTGCCGATGGCGTCCCCAGGTCATGGCATCAAAAAGGCTATGTAAGTTATAATGGTAAACAATATAAAATTGCTGGTAGAATCTGCATGGACCAGTTTATGGTAAATTTTGAAAATGATATGCCTCGATTGGGGGAAGAGGTTTTGATTTTTGGAGCAAATAATACAGATAGCATCAGAATGGAAACGATAGCAGAAACTATAGACTCAACTCCTTACGTAATTGCCACAGATATTAAAGGTAGAACGCAAAGAGAATATAACAGTTGAAGAAATCCTATAGGATATAGATTTATGAAAAATTTAATAAAATTTAATCATCTATTAAAGGCCTTCAGCTTTTGTTATTCATTGCTATTTTGCCAGTCGTTCAACCACAGCGTTGTAATGCCGGTTCCAGATTTATCCTTTCATCCATCAACTTTTTATGGATTGGATGTGCTAGAGCAGATGGATTTTAAGCCCCTGTATGGAAAGTCGATCGGAATTTTTACAAATCAAACTGCTGTGAACCGGAAAGGAAATCACCTTCTTGATTTACTTAAAAATCACCCCAAGGCTAAAGTTGAAGTAATCTTTACACCTCAATATGGATTATTTACCCATCAAGATAAACGATTCAAGATGAAAGAAGGTGAAAAATACGATCCAGACCATAACGCAAGAATCGTAGAAGTATTTGGAAGAAATATGAAGCCACCAGCATGGTCGGTTAGGGATTTAGATTTAATCCTGATTGATATACAAGATACTGGCGTACGCTTTTCAACATATATATCAACCATGACCAAAATTTTAGAAGTTGCGAGCGAATGGAGCCTTCCAGTTATTGTTCTTGATCGACCCAATCCTTTAAGAGGAGATCGCGTTGATGGACCTGTAATTCGACCTAAATTTCAATCTTTTGAAGGTTATCACATTATTCCTATAAGGCATGGACTGACAATTGGAGAATTAGCAATTATGGCAAACGAGATGGGTTGGATCAAAGATCTGAAAAGAGCAAATTTAACTATTATACCAATGGCCAATTGGAAGAGGTCTCAATGGCTAGATAGCTCTGAACATCCCTGGATAAATCCCCACCCAGCAATTAAATCGATTCGAACAAATTTATCATTTTCAGGATTTGGTTTACTGGAAGGAACAAATCTCAATGATGGCAAAGGTACAGATAGGCCATATATGAGAGCCGGTGCTCCTTGGCTTTCTGGCTACCATCTTGCAGATAAATTGTCACAAATAAATTTACCAGGTATTAAAATTGTTCCTGTGGAATATGTACCTAGAATGAAACAAACTGATCAAGCACCGCCAATGTACCTAAATGAACTTTGTAGTGGAGTGGACATTCAAATTATTGATCCAAATCTTTATGATCCACTTGCCACTGCAACATCGATTATCATTTTAGCAAATCAACTTTACCCTAGGGAGTTTAAATGGGCAGATTTTAATCGAATTGATATGTTATATGGCCATAGTCAATTAAGGGTTTTTGCGGCACAAGGTAAGCCCGCAAACTATTTACCCCCATTGTGGTTAAAGGATGTCATTAAATTCAATCAATTCCGCCAACGTTTTTTGATTTATTAATATTTCAATGAAATCTTTTTCTGTTGCTTTTCTTTTATTGATATTATCAAATCTTTCAGCTCAAACTCACTTTACGATTCCCCAAAATGTATGGAGAATAACATATAACAAAGAGCATACGGTAGGAAATTGGAAAGCCAATAAGCTATCAAGTGGAATGAAGCATGTGTATCGTATTGATACTACAACCTTTTCAATCAATCAATACTTCAAACGAACAATTAATCAAGATAGATTGAAAATCGAATACGGATTCACTGATAATTCAACCCTGATATTGAATATTCCATATATCCATAAATTGAAAGAAAATCGCTCATGGAGTCTAACCAATGACTCTTCATCTGCTAGTCTTGATACACTGTTCAACTACTATTATCCAACGCCGGTATCAAATAATGGATTATCTGATATTACGATGGGAATAAATCTGTTGATTCGAGGTGTTCCTGCATGGAGGGGTGGTAAACAAAAATTCTCACTGTATACTGGACTTGATATAATTTTTCCATTTGCTGAGCAATTAAAAAAATATAATTCTAATAGTACTGACAAAAATGGAATTCCAAATCAATTTAAGCATCTACCGCTTGGTGAAGGATTGACCGAGATAAGATTAAGAGTGTTTGGTGAATTATATAGAAAGGGATGGGGTAGATTATTTAATATAAATTGGTCTGTTGGAGTTTCTAGTTTTCAAAAAGATATAATCAATCCCCCAATATCATTTCTTTGGATTGAAAATGCAAGTGCAGACTCAATCTCAAAAACTATTGGGACTGTAGTTCGAAAAAAATCACCACAAATAAATGGCATGCTGAAAGCCCAGATAGAGCTTATTCCAAAGAGGGTTTTCTTTTCATCGGGTATTGATTGGATAGCAAGCGGTCGTGATAAATATTATTCAAATAATGAAAAATGGAATAAATGGATGACCAGAAGGGACGGCTATGATTCTCAAAAAATGCAAACATCCCAATTTGTTAAGTTAAATTTATTTAATTTGGACCCGTTCTTAGTAATTGGACCAGTACCTTTTGAATTAGAAATTGGAGCACGATGGTTTATACCTTACCCATTAACATATCATAGTTATGGAAACCTATCTTCCTGGTTGCAGATTAGTACTTACTTTCAGGCTTGGTGAATTGCATAAATAGAGATGTTTGATAACAAAAAAGAAATATTATCATGGTCATTATATGATTGGGCAAATAGCGCCTTTTCAACAACAGTCATGGCTGGATTTTTCCCCATTTTTTTTAAACAATATTGGTCTACCACATCTGAGGTTACCATCAGTACATGGTATTTGGGATTAGCAAACTCGACCGCATCTATTCTAGTTGCCTCGCTTGCTCCTTTTCTTGGGGCGATTGCAGATAAAGCATCGGTAAAAAAGAAACTCTTAATATTTTTTGCATTCTTAGGATTTATCAGTACCGGTGCACTTTCGATTGTCAATCAAGGGCAGTGGCAAGTTGCAGTCGTATTTTATATTGCAGCCTCTATCGGTTTTATGTCGGCAAATATTTTTTATGATTCACTCCTTCCTAGTGTAGCTCCTAAAGAAAAAAGAGATTTTGTATCATCTTTAGCTTATGCATTAGGATATATTGGAGGTGGTTTATTGTTTCTGATTAATGTTCTGATGTATCTAAAACCTGAGCTATTTGGTATTCCTGATGCTCCAACTGCAATAAAACTATCCTTTTTGACAGTAGCTATATGGTGGGCGGTCTTTTCTATTCCAATAATGCTCTTTGTTAAGGAACCAACAACAACAAATGATATCGGAATTATTAATTCAATAAAATCAGGATGGAGCCAGTTATCCTCTACAATATCTAAGGTCAAAAAGTATAAAGTTGTAACCACGTTCTTAATTGCCTATTGGCTATACATTGATGGAGTAGATACCGTTGTTAGGATGTCTATTGATTATGGCACAAGCTTAGGTTTTTCAACATCCGCATTGATTACAGCATTGTTGATGGTTCAATTCATAGCCTTTCCCGCAACATTGATCTATAATTGGTTTGCATCAAGGATTGGAATAAAGCGAGGTATTTTCATCGGCATAGTTGGATACGCATTAATTTCAATTTTTGCTTCATTGGTATCAAAAGAATGGCATTTCTATGCTATTGCAGTTATGATAGCTTGTTTTCAAGGTGGAATTCAAGCTTTAAGTCGCTCATTGTACTCAAGAATCATACCCAAATCAAACTCTGCAGAATTTTTTGGTTTTTATAATATGTTTGGGAAATTTGCTGCAATCGTTGGGCCTCCTTTGGTTGGGTACGTTGGCTTGGTAACGGGCAATCCAAGATTCGGAATATTTTCAGTGATTTTATTATTTATTTTGGGTGGCTTTATGTTACTTAAAGTTGATGTGGAAGAAGGAGAGAGGGTAGCACAGTCAGAATAACTGCTTCAAGGTTCTATTTGCAAGCCTTTAAACTTTTAATCTATTTTTAGAATAAGGATTTTCAATATGTCACAATTTTTAGCAAAATATTCCCAATTTGTCATGCCGGACCATATCAATGTAGTTGGAACGCTTTTTGGAGGTCAAATGATTGCATGGGTTGATTTAGCTGCAGCTAAAGTAGCACACCGTTTTCTAAAAGATACTGAAGCTGATGGTGCCGTTACTCGCACTATTGAAAAAGTAGAATTTAAAGAACCCGTGTTTCTTGGTGATTGGGTTAATTTTACCGCAGCAATTGTTTCAGCAGGAACTACATCAATACATATTGAAGTGAAGGCCTACGCTGAGGGTGGAAAGTCAGACCCAAGATTGGCGTGCGTAGCATCATTGGTTATGGTTTCTGTCAAAAAAGGCGCTCAAGGTGATTACAGTAAGCACCCTCATGGTAAATCAATTAAATAAGATCCTAGCAATAGTAATCTTTTTGAACCTTTCTAATTCCCAGCAATTAGATTCTCTTCAGCAAAACAGTTCAACATCAAAGCCCTTAGAAGCAAAAATAGTAACAATATCAGCTAGGCTATCAGTAGGAAACTATAGCCCAAGTGCCTATCGATTTACCTTATTTCCAAGAAATCGTCCTTCCGAAGTATTTATTTCTCGAATGTTTTTTCCAAATGATACCATTCAGGTAGTACTCCCGGAAAACGTACTAAGCCCTGATACTCTTGGCAATATTGCAAGCTTTCAACCAATTGGCGGTGCATACGAAACGATATACCGCTTGTTCAGTAAGTCATCCGGCACTATTGATTTAGGTAGTTTTAAAATTTTACCAAAAACAGATATAATTAAATTAAATATTATTGACGGCATAGACTTTTCTCCAGTCCCACATGCATTGGTTAGTATTTTACAATCAGGCGCCATTATTTCATCTACAATAATGGACAGCATGGGGTACGCTAGATTAAGGATTCCTGTAGATAGGCATAAGGAGGATCCAATTAATATTTTGATCGAAACGGAAGGACGGTATCCTTCTTGGCAGGGCTCTATTGAAGTCACAGAAGGAATATCAAGCAAAACGATACAACTATATCGATTAAATATCATTGATGGTGAAGCGCTATATTCTGTTGTTAATGATCTTACTCCGTTCCGCAAAGGTCCTGAAAATGGCTCTGAAATACTATTCTTCCTTAATAGGGGCGATCAGATTGTTATAAATAAAGTAGCAGGTAATAGATTGTTTGGTAGAGTGCGTATTGATCTTTATGAGAGGCAATCTTCCAATTTTTTTCAAGGGTGGATATTGAGTAAAAACGTTAAACTATTAAATGAGGCTGCAGTCGAAGAGATAGACACGAAAAATGAATAATAAAAAGTATAACCCTCCTCAAAAGCTCTCCTCAAATGCTCGCTTTAAGTCTATAGAAGATTATTCTAAAGAATATTTATCATCTGTTAATGATAGTGATGAGTTTTGGAGTGAAAAAGCAGAGCGACTAGATTGGTTTGCAAAGTGGGATAAGGTAAGTGATGTTGATTTTTTTACACCCAAGATCAAGTGGTTCATTAATGGAAAGTTGAATGTTAGTTATAATTGTTTAGATCGGCATATTAATAATGGCGATGGAGAGCGCGTTGCATTGTTTTGGGAAGGTAATGACCCTAATGATAATAAAAGCTTTACCTATAATCAGCTACTAATTGAGGTAAACAAATTTTCTAATGTATTAAAAAAATTAAATATCTCAAAAGGTGATAGAGTTTGCTTGTATATGCAAATGATTCCAGAACTTCCGATTGCCATGTTGGCATGTGCGCGAATAGGCGCTGTGCATTCTGTTGTATTTGGAGCTTTTAGTCCAGACTCGCTTCGAGATAGAATTAATGATTCTAGATGCAAGGTTCTCATTACTCAAGATACGGGTGTGCGTGGAGCTAAGTTTAATATTCCTATGAAATCGAATGCAGATAAGGCAACTGAGCAAACTCCATCAATTAAAAACGTAATTGTTGTAAAAAGAACAGGGCAAGAAGTGAGCATGAAAGAAGGGAGAGATTTATGGTGGCATCAGGAATGCGAAAATATTGATTTGCATTGCGACCCTGAGCATATGGATGCAGAAGATCCGCTTTTTATTCTTTATACTTCTGGATCCACGGGAAAGCCAAAAGGGGTCATGCATACTACTGGTGGCTATTTACTATATGCAAATTTTACTTTTGATACCATTTTTGACTATAAAAGCAATGATATTTACTGGTGCACTGCCGATATCGGTTGGATTACAGGACACTCATATATTGTTTATGGACCACTATCAAATTGTGCGTCCTCAGTAATTTTTGAGGGCGTTCCAAATTACCCTGATTTTGGAAGATTTTGGGATGTTGTAGAAAAGCATAAGGTTAATTTATTTTATACTGCCCCTACAGCGCTACGTGCGTTAATGAAGGAGGGTGATGATTGGGTAAAGAACCATGATTTAAGTTCTCTTAGATTGCTAGGAACGGTTGGAGAGCCAATTAAACAGCCAGAATGGGAATGGTATCACAAATTAATTGGTGATGAGCAATGTCCTATTGTAGATACGTGGTGGCAAACCGAGACGGGCGGTATTATGATTTCACCATTACCAGGCGCAACTCCAACCAAACCGGGATCTGCTACACTTCCTTTTTTTGGAATTCAACCAGCTTTGCTTACCGATTCGGGGGATGAGATTACAGAAAATAATGCCTCCGGACTTCTTGCTATAAAATCTTCTTGGCCAGGCCAGATGAGAACAGTGTACGGTGATCACCAACGTTTTAAAGAGACTTACTTTTCTCAATTTGAAGGATACTATTTTACTGGAGACGGCGCATTTAGAGATGAGGATGGTTATTATTGGATAACCGGAAGGGTTGATGATGTATTGAATATTTCAGGCCATCGAATAGGAACTGCTGAAGTAGAAGGCTCTATTGGAAAAGCTGATGGGGTTGCTGAAGCAGCTGTCGTTGGTTATGTTCATGAAATTAAGGGTCAGGGCATCTATGCTTTTGTTACACTAATGACAGGTAAAGAGCCAGATTCATCTATTGAAGAAGCAATTAGAGATAGCGTTACTAGAGAAATAGGTCCGCATGCTAAACCTGATAAAATTCAATTTACCCCTGGACTGCCCAAAACACGCTCCGGAAAGATTATGAGACGGATATTAAGAAATATTGCTGATAATAAACTTGATGATATGGGGGATACATCAACTTTGGCAGATCCATCTGTTATTAATAGCCTAATTGAGGGAATTATAAAATAGGCTAAATCCACTGATCATTTGGTGCGGTCATTTTATTTTCCTTATCACCAGTATTAATAACGCCCTTTGGTTCAATCAACATTATTTCGCACTCATTGCTAGCAAGAGGCTTATGCTCGACGCCCTTAGGAACAACAATCATTTCACCAGGCCCTAAGCTTACTTTCTCATTTCTAAATTCTATTGTCAAATTACCATTTATAACAAAAAATGTTTCATCTGTATCATCATGTTTGTGCCAGATGAATTCATTCTTAACCTTGGCTAGCTTAAACTGATAGTTATTCATTTCAGCAATTACTCTAGGTGACCAATAATCAGATATCTTTTCAAATTTCTCATTAATATTTATTTTTTGTATTTTCATAAAATAATTACTCCCTTAAAGTGATTTATCTATATCATCATTTGATTATTTTGATTAAAATCATAATTTAAAGACCACTTTTTATATAAAAAATTTGTTGAATAAGGATAAAAATGGCAAATCTTTTAAAAATTAAACATATCTCTAATGATTGGCAAAATTCAAATGACCAATCTGTTTCTGTAGGAATTTACGAAAATCTTCAATTAAATCGTCAACTTCAAGGTGTGAATAGAAAATTAGGAAGAGCGATTTCACATACTTTATCTGCGGGCTTAATTAAAGGCAAAATAGGTGAAGTAACCCGCATTGTTGGTAAAAAAGGTTTTGTTGTCTATGTATATGGATTAGGAGAAAAGGGAAAATTAACCGCTGAGGTGTTTCGAATAGCGGCTGCAAGCATTGCTAAGGCCTGCATTTCAGACAATATTGATTCTGTCACATTTCTTTTACCTATAGAAGCGAAAGATAATACAATGTCGCAGGCAGCATCTGAAGGATTGGTATTGGGAAGTTACCAGTTTAACGAATTCAAATCTAAAAAAGATGATTTATGTGAATTAAAACATGCTAGCATTACTGGTGGAAATAAGAAAGCGGTTGATAGAGGCGCCATTATTGCTAACTGTGTTTGTTTTGCCCGAGATTTAGAAAATCGCCCTGGAAATATTGCTACCCCATCTCATTTAGCTAACAATGCTATGCGTATTGGAAAATCTTCAGATGTAGATGTCACAGTTTTTGATAGAGAAAAATTTACTAAAATGGGCATGGGCGCATTAGCCGGTGTGGCCTCAGGAACTGATGAGCCGCCAAAATTTATTATATTAGAATATTTTAATGGACCAAAAAATCAAAAGCCCAAAGTATTAGTGGGAAAAGGCTTGACCTTTGATAGTGGTGGTATTTCAATTAAACCAGCAGCAAAAATGGATGAAATGAAATATGATATGTGCGGCTCTGGGGTTGTACTTGGAGTTATGAAGGCTGTTTCAATTATTAAACCTAAAATGAATATTGTTGGCATTATTCCTTCAACTGAAAATATGAGTGGTGATAAAGCTTATCGCCCAGGAGATGTGTTAACAGCATACAATGGAAAAACGATAGAGGTTTTAAATACAGATGCAGAGGGAAGGTTAATCTTAGCGGATGCACTTTCATATGCCTGCAAGCATTATGAACCTGAATATATTTTAGATTTTGCAACACTAACCGGTGCAGTAGTCGTTGCTTTAGGTCACATAGCTTCAGGAATTATGGGCACTGACTCTTCTTTAATATCTTCAATAAAAACTTCTTCCGATATTACAGGTGAGAAAGTCTGGGAATTTCCCTTGTGGGATGAATATCTAGATCAAGTCAAATCAAAAATTGCAGATGTAAAAAATCTAGGTGCGCCCGGACAAGCTGGAACGATTGCTGGTGGTGCATTTCTAAAATCATTTGTTGAAGATGACGTTCCTTGGTGTCATTTTGATATTGCGGGATCGGCCTGGGGCGATAGAAAACTTGCGTATCAGAACCCTGGAACAGCATCGGGTGAAGTTATTCGCTTGGTAGTAAATTTATTGGAAATTTAATGGATATTACAGCAATCATAATTTTTATATTAGGT
>CERB01179863.1_pt1 | contig 10562 bp, 10 predicted proteins | sample 356271 | NCBI WGS metagenome assembly CERB01 (sample SAMEA2621155, study PRJEB7988) | marine metagenome | isolation source: saline water (ENVO:00002010), including
GCCCCAATGGATGAGGTATGCCGTTAACTTCGGTAACAGTTGCCGTTACATTCACTGGGATTTCTCCAGGTTCTTCAGCTTCATCAGATCTTAATGCTATTTGAAATTCCACAGAATCTCCCGGTGATACATAGATTGAACCAGGTGCCGCATTCGCCAACTCTCCAGATTCAACTTGAATCTCTACTTTTTCTTGAAACATGCCCGGATTTTCTACTTCACACATTATTATTGCCGTTTTTGTATCTCCCGAATTAATTTCAGCATCGTCATCACATGTCATTATTACTTCAGGCAATAATTGTGCCGAAACAGGTGTAATGGAATATACCATTGTTGCTAAAATTAGCATAGTACAGATAACACTAACAGCCCTTCCCATAACTCTCCGGCGTAATCAATTACAGATAGAATTATTGCTTATCTAATATTAAAATTTATTAAATTAGTATTCAAAGGTTTCATGACAGCCCATAGTTCCGATTAGTCCATGAGTGATGGGGCGGGACAACCTCCGGTTGTGATTGTACCTGAACAAACCAGCATCACTAGTGGAACCGCAGTGCAAGAAAAACTAATCAATGCAGCAAGAGTTTTTTCAGATCTATTGAAACCAACGTTCGGTCCAAAGGGCTTAGATAAGATGCTCTACAAGTCTAATGGAACCACTGCAGTGACGAATGATGGAGCGAAAATCGTAGCAGAACTATTAGTCAAACACCCTGCAGCAAAAATGATGGTTTCAATGGCCAATTCACAAGAGGAAAACTGCGGAGATGGAGTTACTACAACCATGCTTCTCTGCGGCAGTCTTCTTCAAGAAGGCAACAATCTTCTCAAGAAAGGATTACACCCCTTGACGTTGGTGGAAGGTTACCGTAAGTCTCTTGAAATCGCACAAAAGCAAATAAATTTAGACTCAAGAAAAATTGATGATGACAAATTATTGTCAGTTGCTGAAACGGCATTAACCGGTAAAGGGACAGAGGGAGCTTTAGATTTATTTTCATCTATTATTGTAGAATCTTTGATATCAATATCTGAGACACAGAAAATTCCCAGGGCCGAGAATATTGCTATGTTCAAATCTAATACTGGGAGTATTCATGACTCTCAAATAATACATGGAGTCGCTTTCCGTCGTAGAGTATTAATGGACAGTTTACCAAACAAACTTTCTGATGTTAAGGTGGCGGTAATTTCTGGCGACATTAAAATTCGTAAAATGTCACGAACTGCTGAGATACAGATTACATCAGCATCTCAATTAGAGGCATTTGTAGATGCCGAGCAAGATAGAAAGAACAGTATTTCACAGTCATTAATCGATAGTGGAGCATCGCTAGTGTTGTGTGGTGGAGAAATAGATCGCGACATTTTACATAATCTTGCAGATAATAATATTCTTGCAATTGGGGAACTCGACTCATCAGAGATACATAATTCAGCATCTTCTACGGGCGCAAAAGTCGTAGATTCAATATCTGATATCGAAGCTAAAGATTTGGGCTTTTGTGCTTCTGTTGTTTGGGAAAGAAACGAAGCAAGTGATATGGTTGAAGATATAATTAGAATAGATGGATGTAAGAAACCAGGATTAGTTACAATCGAGGTTGGTGGTTCAGGAGATATCGCTACAGAGGAAATAATCAGAGGACTGCATGACGGCCTTAGAGCAGTATCATTAGCAATGGAGGATCAAGAAGTTTTACCGGGAGGCGGGTCTATATACAGTAGAATAGCTCATGCAGTTAGAGTATCCTCTGAATCAGAACCAGGCCGTGCACGTTTAGCAATGGAAGCATTTTCTAGAGCGATGGAAACAATTCCTGGAGCCCTTGTAGAAAACTCAGGTAATGACTCATTAGACAGTATACTTGAATTGAGGGCGGCTACTAGAAATCAAAAACAATTTTTTGGGATAGATGAGAATGGTAAAGTATCGGTTATAGATAGAGTATGGCATCCTCGAACAATAATAGCAGAATCATTACATTTAGCATGTGAAACTACAATTGGAATGCTCCGAATAGACCAAGTCATTTCTTCTCGTGGCGACTGAAAGTACTTCTAACAAACACTTCAAGGCCTATGCTTCTACGCCTTGATATGGCAGCACCACGCGCCCTACTGAGTGTATGGGAAAAATCAGGAATAGAGTCTCTAGCAACTTCGTTATCAGAAATGGGATGGGAAATTCTGTCTACTGGTGGGACATCTAGAAAACTTAGGGAAGCCGGAATCAATGTAATTGATGTTAGCGAAGCAACAGGACACCCAGAATGCTTCGATGGAAGAGTCAAAACACTTCATCCCGCTGTTCATGGTGGTATTTTAGTAAGAAGAGATAGGGTAGAAGATATGAAAACATTAGAAGAATTAAATTATTCTACTATTGATTTAGTGTGTGTCAATCTCTATCCGTTCGAATCTGTTGCAGCAAAAGATCCCCCTGTCTCCAATTCGGAATTGATTGAGATGATTGATATTGGTGGACCTACCATGATTCGCTCCGCTGCTAAAAATCATAAAGACGTGTTAGTTTTAACAAGTGAAACTCAATATCAGATGGTTATCGATGCTCTCAAAGAAAATAGAGGAGACCCTTCTCAAATTAGCTCCGAAATCAAAAAGCAATTATCTCTAGCTGCTTTTCAGTGTACAGCAGCTTATGATGCCGCAGTAAGTAATGAATTAGAGAAACGCTTCATAGGAGAAAAAACTCCAAACCGACTCCATTTTGCCTCCGAGCAAGGAATTCCTTTGAGATACGGCGAAAATCCTCATCAACCAGCCTCCTTTTATCCTACATCTTCAGCATTAGGCCCTAGTGGTTTGGCAGCAGCTATTCAGCATGGAGGAAAAGCCCTATCTTTCAATAATTATTTGGATTTAGATGGCGCTTTGAGAATAGCAAGAGGTTTGTTAAGAGATATGGATAATATTCACAACCATGGATGCGTGATAATTAAGCACACAAATCCTTGTGGAGCAGCCATAGATTCATCTCAAAAAAATGCATGGAAGCATGCATTGGCAAGCGATTCAGAAAGTGCTTTTGGGTGTGTTGTAGCCTTTACTTCTACCGTTGAAAAGGAAACCGCAGAGGAAATCGGAGGGCATTTCTTAGAATGTATAATCGCACCAGGTTTCAGTGAAGAAGCCCTAGAAATCTTATCTTTGAAGAAAAATCGAAGAATGCTCACCCTAACTAAATTTTTACCTAGAGAAGACGAATTACGAATTAGACAATTAGATGGAGGATGGGTCGCGCAAATTCAAGGCCCACCCAGTATCGATTGGTCTTCTGTAAAATGTGTTACAAAGACACAAGGATCTCCTGAATTAATATCTTTAGCAAGATTTGGCTCAACAGTACTTTCCGAGGTCAAATCCAACTCAGTAGTATTGGTATCTCAGACCGATACTGGGTTTACTACAGTAGGAGTTGGCCCCGGGCAAACGAGTAGGGTAGAGGCAGTACGAATTGCTGCAAGAAGAGCAGGCGATAAGGCGATAGGATCAATGATGGTATCTGACGCATTTTTTCCATTCAGAGATGGCATAGATACTGCAAATGAAATAGGTGTTACAACTGTTGTGCAACCGGGGGGTTCAATAAGAGACCAAGAGTGTATAGATGCTGCGAACGAACACGGAATTTCTATGTTCTTTACAGGCCAAAGATTATTTTTACATTGATATAAACTACTCAAAATATTGAGATATTATATGGAAAGTAGATTAATATCGAATACTTCCATAAAACATGGAGGAGATAGTACTTGTTTCTCTGGGTGCCTTTTTCGCTGCTGCATTGACTGTTCCAGCTGGCTTCGGTCTTTCTACAATCTTAACTCCTTTGGTACTCTTTTTACTACCTGTTCACGAGGCGGTTGCAGTTGTAGCAGTGGTACATTGTGCACATAATGCTGGTAAATATTTTGCATTAAAAGAAGCAGTTGATTTTGAAGCATTTAGAAGATATGGTATATGGTTAGTTGGGGGATCTGTAATTGGAGCATTGTTACAAAACCAAGTGCCCAATGACCCCCTCCTCTTGTTAGTAGGAATATTCCTAGTAATATTACCCATCCTTACAATTAGTGAAAAATGGACCGGATACCGAATTCCAGAATCTAATGATAGATTAGGCGGTTTTGGTTCTGGATTCATGGGAGGATTGTCTGGTCATCAAGGCGCTTTAAGGGCGATGTTTCTTACAAGAAGGTTACCTGATAAGATGGCATATGCAGCAACTGCTAGTGTACTAGCACTATGCGTAGACCTTTCAAGAATACCTGTATATTTATTTTTTAGAACAGAAGAAATCTCCGATGAAATGACACTAATTGTTGTACTTGTAATTTCAGCGTTGTTGGGCGTCAGAGTAGGTAAAAAATGGCTTCAATCATTGAAATCGTCCCATATTCATAACATGGTGATGTTTGGAATAATTTGTAGCGGGATATTCTATATCTTTGAAGCACTAAACTAACTCTCTCTTTTATTCTTTAGTGCTTTCACTAACTCGTCCAAATTTTCAAAGATTATAGTTACAACACTAATATGGCCGCAATCTTGACACATGAAACGTTTTCCTGTTTCATAACCCATATAAGGAACAATCCGGGGACTAAAGCAGTTTGAACAAACTTCAATATTTCTCAAATCATTCTCTTTATCCATTTTATCAAACCTATTCATTAGATTGTCTAAACAATCGAACCGTTGCAATTTTATTTTGTATATTTGATTCAATTAAGCTACAAATCTCCTCAATCTTTTCTGCATTCAAGGATAGTATTTGACTCTCGACAGAGTCAAGAATTAATGCTGCTAATTTCCATAATGATTTAACATCTGGAATTGGAAACATGTTGTTGACTTCTTCGTCAATGTCAAGATCATTAACATCCATCTGGTTAATTTGAGCTATAATTTCAATATATGATTTCCAAAGAGAAAGTATGTAATCCCATCTTGCAATGTCAATTTCTCCTACGAGTTCTGGAATCAATTCTACAATACCTCTAAGATAGAGTTTTCCCGCAGGAAAATCTTCAATATATTCTCCAACCAAATCATCTACTGAAGGAAATACACTATCAAAACACTCCGGCTTTAAGGCTGGCTCAATTAATGAGTTAATACGAAACCTCCTCCCTCCATTGGCCAGATATAACAAATTAGACCCATGCTCTTGAAAATCATTTATTTTCACTAATGTCCCAACATCAAATGGTACGAAAAGCTCGTTTAATTCAGGCATCGAAGGATTTGTAATCACATGCCCATAAGGCAAATCATCCAATACAATATCATCCAGCATTTGTTTATATCTGGGTTCAAAAACCCTCATCATCATTTGATCTCCTGGTAAAAGGAATGTGTCTAGAGTAAACAATGGTATGATGATTTCATCTTTTTTTAATTCAGGTATATTCTTTGAATTAAAAATCTCCATAATCTCTCCTCCTTTCTAATATTCCCGCTGCAACTAGAGAAGTTAGTAGTAACAAGATAGAGAACCCAGGGATTGTCCTTTCTTTCTTTTCTTCCGTATCCTCATTTTCAATTATCAACGGATTTACCGTAATAGTTCCCACCATATTCGCCTCTTCATGGGGCTCACAGACAAACTCATAAGTTCCATTCATCCCAATTTCGAATGTAAACGAATAATCAACATTTCTTCCCGGCTCGCCTGAATCAAAGACCTCATTTTTTTCGACTGCGTTATGTGCTAATAATTGTCCTTGCCAGAAAAAACGAACAACATCTCCTTCTGTAATAGTAACTTCTGAGGGGGAGAACCTTAAATTTGTACTATCTACTGTAATAATAACTTCTTCGGATAATGAAACATATTTGCTTTCTTCTGATACGGCTGAACTACTAAATATAATACTAAAAGAGAACAAAAGTAACAAAACACAACCCATAAAGCTAGGTTTCATATATATCTCGAGGTTAGAATTAACCTATCAAGTAATGTTTTATTGTATTTGTAAATCTTTCATTCTCGAGTTGTAACTTTCATTCCAACGTACCAAATACCGATTATTCCAACCACTAGTATTGTTACAAACCCGAAACCAGGGTCTGCACCATTCCATGAAGACATATCATTCCAGACTCCATCTCCCTTCGTCGACACAATCCATACGAAATAAGATGAGAAAGAGGTCATTATAAAAATCATAATAATCACACCGTATTTTGCATGTTGAGGTATTGTTTTCCCAGTCGCATAGTAATCAAATATCGCCTTTCCAAAATACGGATTAGTCAGGGTTTTTCTAAATAATTTTTCACTAGACAATGAAAATAAGAACGCTGCGGGAACCGCCCATGATACCGTAGGCCAACCAGGAACCCATATCCCAATTATTGCAAAAAGGATGAATAATGAACCAGTTCCCACATATAACTTACTTTTCATAGGACTACTAGAAACACAATATTTCTCGACCACTTGGTCTACAGTTTCTAATCTGTCCACGAAACCCCGACTCAATATTACGGCATAAATGGGTATGTATCAATTTATCAGATAATTGCAAACTCTCAAGCGGACTCACCCTTTCCGATGTGTATGAGTGAACCATACATACTCCCTCGTAAAGGTTCAATTCAGGATCCGTTGCGAATCGCGGTACTAATATCCGGCGGAGGTTCAGGATTACTTGCACTCCTCAACTATCAACAATCAAACCCATGTGCACACATTACTAAATTAATTATTTCAGATAATGTAAATGCTGGAGGTTTACGATATGGTGAAGATTTTTCCATACCTGTTGCAGCAATTCCTTTACCAGAATCAAAGAACAATGTCGAGCAAAGAATAATGCATGAAAATTTGATACATGATATTTTGCTTAATTCGAATATTGAACTTGTAGTATTAAGTGGTTATATGAGGATATTGACCCCCAACTTTGTTTGTAAGTGGAAAGGCAGATTAATCAATATTCATCCTTCATTATTACCTAAATATCCGGGTGCCCATGCTCATCGGGACGCACTAGCTGATGGTGCTAAAATAACTGGCTGCACAGTACATTTAGTTGATGAAGGAGTCGATACCGGAAAAATAATTTCTCAACAAGAGGTCCCGATACTAGAAGGAGATACAATAGAGAAATTACAAGAGCGAGTGAAAAAAGTTGAACATCAATTATACCCTAAAGTTTTAGATATTTTCTGTTCTCAAGACTCCTAATCAGAAGCATTTTTGTAAAATCTCTTCTATAGAAACCTCTCTAAAATTTCCCTTCTTAATCTCATAATCTTCTAATTTCATGTCGCTTATTGCTAAACGATGTATTGACAACACATAGTTCCCTAATGCATCAAACATACGTCTGATTTGCCTCTTTTTTCCCTCATGAATCGTCAATATTGCGATATCTACATCTTGAAGAACTATATCGGCTGGTTTTGATACATATTCTTCTATATGGGAATCTTCAATTATTTTGATGGCAACCCCCTCCCTAATTGCCATAATTTCTTCTTTAGTAATTTCTAACTCTGTTTTTACAAGATATTTTTTTGAGATATGATTTTCAGGATTTGTTATTTTCTCGACTATTTTACCGTCAGTAGTTATCAATAGTAATCCGGTAGTATCTTCGTCTAACCTTCCTACCGTCACTAATGATTGATAGATATTTTTAGAAACTCTGTTTTCGAATAATTCGAATATAGATTTTTTACCAAACTCTATTTCTTGGTTATTTAATCTTGAACATATATATCCAGCTGGTTTATTCACTATGAAATAATAATTCTTTTCGGGTAATTTTAGAATTTCACCTCGATAAGAGACATTTTTTGTATTAGTATTAAATTCAAACTTCATATCTTTCACTATTGAATTATTAATTAGAATCTCTCCATTCCATATTGCCTCTTTAATCTCTTTTTTTGAGGTAAAAACGCCACATTTAGAGAGGAATTGATGTAATCTTATTTTCATAACCCTGTCCCAAACTCAACTAAATTTCCAACTGATTCAAATAGGCTTGGACCACTTCCTAAGTAGTACATGGCTCCTGTATTACTTCGAGAATCTTCAGGCTGAGAATTATTTCCTGTAGCACAATCTCCTGTACACCCGTCCGCAAATGCAACGTAGACTCGACCGTCCCTATCTATATGCAAATCATTGAAGTCTAGTAGGTTCCTATTTGATCCCCCGATATCTCTACAATCACCGCTGTTAAGACAAATGCTTCCAATTTGAACAGGATCAGGAGAAACCCTCACAGTATGGAATATAGGATTCGCATCTAACGCATTCAGACTGTAAGTTATATACAGATAATAGCTTACATTACCATTGGCATAATGTGGATTTCCATCCCATTCTTGCCCATCAATATCTGGTTCCCCTAACTCACCTGAATTTTCACTCCCTAGGTATGTAATTGCAATACGCCCCGGATCTCCTGCATCAATTTGTGGAAAAGTCGTCGAAATTACTTCAATAGGGCTAATTCGTGTACTATCCTGCTCCCAATTTTCTCCTGAATCGGTACTTCTTGACAAATATATACCGAAATCGCTCCCGGTCCAAATATGGTAAGCATTGGAATCAGAATCGGTAGCAACTTCAGAATTCTTCCGAGGATATGGTGTCCCAACATCTTCTCCCATTGTACGAGTTTCCCAAGAGTAACCATTATCTTTTGAGAAAATTATTGCAGGAGTTTCTACTCTAGGAGTAACATATACTGTACCGTCAGGAGCTGTTGTAATAGCTCCGTGTAAACCGCCGTCCCCAGTTGCTAGTCCAAATATCTGTCCACCAACTTCGAATGTTGCGCCGCCATTAAAGCTGGTATGGCAAAATATGCCAAGTAATTTATTGTAACAAAAGTATACTGCCTGTTCATAAATTGGAGACAAACCACCTGGAATTCCATATCCCTCATCAACCCAAGGGCCGGTTGCAAGTTTGATATGATCATTCAATGGAATAGGGCCGGAATCATGTGGATTGCCTAACCAACTTTCTCCATCATTATCTGACCAGCCTATCCATGTTGATTCTAAACCCATCATGTGTATATTGAAGACACGATCAGTAACAGGATCAACCCATCCATATGGGTCACTGGTGAATGGTGCCTGAGTAATATCGGCAACATTATTCCAAGTTTGACCATGATCACAAGAACGCATCGGTTTTTCCAATGCAATGAAGAATATACAGCCACTAGATGTAACACCAATACTGGGCTCTGGACCATCTTCTCCTACATCGCTGAATACAAAGTTTAGAGGTAGAGGAGGAAGATCTATCGACAACCCCTCAGAGTTTGTAACGAAAATTCCAGTATCTTCTTCAATTTCATCGATAATTTTTTCATTATCATTGTCTAAATGTAAACATCCAGAAAGCATCATTGCACACATCATTAGACTTACAAGAATAGCACGTGTACGACCACTCATATCGCTGCCCCTATAGATGATTATGTTATTCTTTCCTTTTTAATCATATTTTAGATGCAGGGGATTCCTTCATAAAGTGCCAAACACCGCCCAAGGACATGAACAAAACAATTGTTGTGTTGGCTAGCCTGTTAATCGTAACAACCCCTCTTGCAGGATGTCTCGATGAAGCCACTTTGGAAGAACTAATCGACGATATCGTAGGTTGTATGGATAGTGAAGCACAAAATTATGATGAAAATGCTACAACCGAACTTGTAGGAAACTGTATTTATGCAGCATCCATGACTCAATTTATGGAAGCTATGGATGAGCAGATGTCTATTGATGATATGCTGAATGAGACACCAAGAGCGGGGTATTCAACTATAATTTCAATGAATCAGTTTAGTGAAGAAATGAACCAACAGATGGACATCCTAATGGAAGAACATGTGATGGTCGACCTTGCAAATAATTCTGCTATGGTTAGAACAGTTCTTTCTGTCGATCTAATAATGTCTGTAGATTATCAAGTCATTCAAGTAGGGGAGGTTGTCAATATTCATGCTATCATGTCGGGCATGATGATTGAAGAACCAGAGACAGTGAGTGTTCAGACTAGAGATTCTGAAGGATCTGTAATGGACATGGTTCACTCTGTTCTCTCAGGAAGCCCCATGTCAGATGATTCTGATGATGATGATTCTGACGACGACTCTGATATGCCTGAGAATATGAGTGCAAGCTTCACCTATGACTCCACAGATGACTCCCAAACAATGCACCTTACTTTAGCCGAGAACAACTCATCAATTTCATTAACCGTTACTTTAGATGAGAATAAAGAATTAATGTCTTACCAGATGGATGTTGATGATGGAACCAACTCCACCTCGACTATCTACACTGTAATGTGGGGCGACGCCGTTGTTATTGAGGTAGATACCACATTACCTAAGACTTCAATTCCAATATGGCTTGTTGCAGAGGAGTATGAACCAGAGATGGCCTGCGGTAATCTCTACGGCGGTTATTTCTCAGATGATGTAAATGAGGACTCATGCAACTCATGGATGTATCTAGAGGACTACGATTCACCTCACTCTGACGAG
>CERB01016025.1_pt1 | contig 10516 bp, 10 predicted proteins | sample 356271 | NCBI WGS metagenome assembly CERB01 (sample SAMEA2621155, study PRJEB7988) | marine metagenome | isolation source: saline water (ENVO:00002010), including
TCAGATATATCTGCATAATTGTATTGGCTACATTCATCTAAAATTTTCTCGATCACTTGAAGATCTTTAGGTTTAATTTTTTCTTCAACTTTATCTTTCAAGGAAAGAGAGTCTAGGTTAATAGAATCAATTAAATCTTTATTTTTAAAAAAAGTTCTGATTGCTTTAGGAGAATCTTTGTATAAACTATCTGAAGATTCTAAAATTTTAATTGAATTGGATAAAGCATTCTTGTTTTTTAATGCTAGCGATTGATTATGAATAATATCATTTAATGGCTTAATAAATATTGGAGCTAAAAGAATGAGAATTGATAAAAGAATAATCAAGAATGATATATTATAGATGTTATTAGAATTTGTAACTCTCCATGAAGAAGTATTTCCTAATTTGATATATCTAATATCCTTTGAATTAGCTATATTGATATCATCAGTATCTTTTGGAATATAACTACTCTTAGTAACCTTCAAATTAACTGCTCTTGATGTTGCTGCGCTCCAATTTTCTAATTGAGTATCAAAAAATGGGATTGATACGGAATCAATCATATAGTCACCATCTTTTCTAGGAATCAAATTATACTCCCAAATAATTTTTCCAGATACAGAATCAGTAATATCTCTTTCTTGTTTTATTTCCCCATCAAAAACATCGAATTCATCTGGAAATTTTATATCAGGCCTACCAATATTATCTAAATTTCCTTCTCCTTTTAATTCGATGTAGAAAGTTATTGGGTTGCCACTTTCTACAGTGTTAGAAGAAAGAGATGTATCGACGCGAAACCTTCCTACCGCACCCGTAAAGTCTTGAGGCTGATTCTCTAGTCCGGAGACTGTAATTGTTTTTTGCTCTGACACAAGAATTCTTGCCTTAGTCCTTTGTGAAAATGTATCAAAAAATGGATCATCCCAAAAAAGCCTTCTATATCCAGGATCCTTTTCTTTAGTTTCAATCTTCATAATCATCGAATTCAAATCAAATACACCTTCTGACAAAGGGAAAAGTGCGACTTCGTATATCTTAATTGATTTATATTTATAGCCATTAATGTCAATATCATTCCAAGCATCTGGAGTAATTTGTTGTCCTGATGGATCAAATAACTTTTCGACCCAAAAGTCTTTATACTTTGGGAATTCTGTTGATAAAACCTTAGATGCAATTCTTGTGAAAAATGTATATGTAACAATTACCTGCTCTCCCACTCTAACATCAAGATCACTTACTTCAATCTTCAAAAACATATCACTCGCAGTTGTCTCCTGAGATTTTTTTGAGATATTCATAATTATTTCATCTGTCAAATATTTTTTTTCTCCTAAAAGAACTTCAAGTCTTGGAATCTTTACTTCTCCAGATTTTTTAGCTATTACCGTCCATGATATAGATCGTGATGTACTTTTCTTTCCATTAATAAATTTATACTCACTTCCTAAGCTAGGTCCCATAATAATTGAGAAATCATCTAGCATTGGAGAAATATCAACCTCAGGATCGATATCAATATCTTTAATCTTGATCGTAAAGCTAAAAGACTCATCTATATTGATATTTTTGCTAACTACAAAAGTATCAATTTCTTGAGAGATCAAAAAAGAAAATAAACTAAAACTGAACAGTAGATATCTTATCACCAATCTTTACCTGATTCGTTAGTATAATTAGCTTGTTTCCTTTTTTTATTCACTTTTTCATTTTCTTTGATAGCATTTAGTATATTTTCAGCGCTTTGCTTTGATTGAACCTTGCGATCCTGCTTATTATCCTGATTTGATGATTTAGAATTTTGATTATCGGTAGGCCCATCATCATTATTCTGTGAATTATTCTTATCCTCTTGATTGTTCGGTTGATCTTTTTCGCTATTGTCTTTTTTGTCTTGCTGGTTATCTTTATCTTTGTTTTTATTATTCTCTTCTTTATCTGATTCTTCGCTTTGATCATTCTTTTTTTGCATATTTTTGTTTTTTTCAATCTCATTTTTTACAAATTCATAATTTTTTCTTGCATCTAAATCATTAGGATTTTTTAACAAAGCTTCTCTGAAAGCTTTTAAGCTCTCTTCAAGTTTCTGGGATCGATAAAGCGTGTTTCCATAATTATAATTTAGATCTGAAGAAAATTCAGTTGAATCATTATATGCATCTTCAAAAACAGAGATTGCTTCGCTTGCGCTGTCGATTTGAGCATAAATAGTTCCTATGTTATAAAGGAGTTCATCTCTAGATAATTTTTGGTCATTAAGATCAGATAATTTTTTATAATACTCGAGCGCTGAATCAATATCTCCATTTTTATACATCTTATATCCCATATCTTGAGATAAGATGTTAGACATGAAAACAGTTATTATTAATATTATTCTCATTTAACTTTTCTTCCTGAAGGTAAAATATATGCGATAAATAAGAAAATGATAGCAAAAAATAATGGATACTGATATTTATGATCATATTCAGAAAACTCATATGAGTTAATTATAGAAGCTTCTCCTTTACTTACAAGATCGTTAATCTGCTCACTAATTGATTCATTATTAGATATTCTCAAGAAATCACCTTCACCAACTTGAGAAATCTTTCCTAAGAAAATATCATTTAATTTGCTCATTATTAATTCTCCCGAATCATCCTTTAAAAAGACATTTTCTTTTTTTATGTCCGGTATAAGCGATCCATTTATACTTCCTACGCCTATTACATGAATCGTTATATCATTAGGTAGTGCAGCATTAATTATGTCTAAAGATGTTGAGCTATGATCCTCTCCATCAGAAAAAAGAAATATCATTTTTTGTTGTTTGCTTTCTTCTTCAAAAGCAATAATAGATGTTTCTATTGCCTGTCCAACGGCAGTTCCTTTTGAAGAAATCATATCAGTATCTATGCTCTTAACAAACAATTTTGCAGCATCATAATCCATTGTAAGCGGGAGATACAAAAAGTTGGATCCAGAGAAAACTACAATTCCCAACCTGTCACCCTTTAAATTATCTATCACTTTACTAACTTCGAATTTTACCTTATCAATTCTAGATGGTTTGACATCTTGAGCATTCATACTGGTGGAGACATCAATACAAAACACTATATCTACACCTTTTCTTTCTACTGGCTTAACTGTAGTGCCTGTTTTTAATCCTGCTATTGATAAAACTAGAATAAACATAGAAAAATATCTTAAAAAAAATTTTACTCTTATTGTCTGTAAACTTCCTCTAGAAAATAAATTATCTATAAACTTTGGATTAAAATTATCTTTTCCAAAAATTTTATTAGATCTTCCTTTATAGTAGTAACCCAGCAAGGTTAAGAATATTAACACAAGAGATAAAAAAGCTAAATCTATGTTTTCAAATGTCATATAATCTTTCTAAAATAAATAATTCTAAATAATTCGCTTAATAGTAGAAAAATGAACCCAGCATACAAGAACCACAGATAAATTTCTTCATATTCTGAATAGTAGTTTACAATCACTTCAGACTTCTCTAGATCATTAATCTCAGCATATATTCCGGACAGACTCTCCTTATCAATAGCTCTAAAATATTTTCCACCAGTCTCTGAAGCAATTCCTATCAGAGACTCTTCATCAATCTCATTTCGAATATATCCCCTTCCAGGTATCTGAGTTACAGCTTGTCTTGTACCTGCTCCTATCGTATAAATTCTAACGTTATACTCCTTTGCTATTTTTGCAGCTGCTATAGGATCAATAGCTCCAGAATTATTACTTCCATCTGATAATAATATGATTACTTTACTTTTTGAATCATTTGACCTTAATCGATTAACAGCATTCGCTATAGCGATTCCTATAGCCGTACCATCATACTTAGGCTCTACAACAGTGACCTCACTTAACAAACTGCTTAGAACCGCATAATCAACAGTAAGAGGGCATTGGATAAAGGTCTCTTTTCCAAAAACTAACAATCCAATTCGATCGCCTTTCCTATTATCGATAAAATCATTAGCTGCTTGCTTTACTGCCTCTAAACGATTGGGTTTAAAGTCTTCTGCTAACATACTACTGCTAGTATCTAGCACTAGCATGATGTCTATTACCTCTATTGTAATCTCTTTATCATTTGTAGATATTCTTGGTCTTGCAATTGCAATAATAAAACAAACAAGAGAAGTAATAAAAAGGAATCTAAAAAACCCTATTTTAAAAGAGCCATAGGCTCCAAAAAAACTTTTTAATTGCTTTGTGTTAGATACTTGAAAAGACGCAGTCTTATTTGAAGAGTGAAATTTTTTAAATATTGATAGCAATACCAATACAACTAGTAAATACAGAAAATTTGGATGTAGAAATTCCATTTATCGCCTATTTAAATAATTCGCCCTTATTCAATGAATGCGCGAAATTGAATAAAGTTTCCTCTTTAAATGCATTGCTGGCAATTTGAAATCCTATCGGCATATTATCCTTTGTTTTTCCAGCAGGAATGTTCAAAGAAGGAGATCCTATTAAATTGAATGGAACAGTAAAGATATCAGAAAGGTACATCTTTATAGGATCTTCTAAATTATTTTTTAGTGAAAATGCCGTTGTACTAGTAGTTGGTATAAATAAACAATCTATGCCAGAAAACAGCTTATCATATTCATTTTTTATCACTCTTCGCACTTTTAAAGCCTTTGAATAATATGCATCATAATAACCCGAAGATAGAACATATGTCCCTGTCATAATTCTTCTCTTAACCTCTTCAGAAAAACCTTCAGATCGTGATTTAATATATGTTTGATTTAAATCTTTAGAATCTCCTCTTCTTCCATATCTTACTCCGTCAAATCGAGATAAATTTGAAGATGCTTCAGCCATAGTCAATACATAGTAAGTGGCAACACAATAATCAAAATATGGCAATTCAATCTCAATGAGATTTACATTCTTATTTTTTAAAAAATCTAAAATCTTATGATATCTATCTACAATTTCGCTATCAACTTCAGCGAGAGATTTATCGCTCAAGATACCAACGTTTTTAGGCAAATTCTCTTTATTGTATTCTTCCAATGATAAAACTTTTTCTTGTGACGATGTTGCATCTTTAGAGTCATTACCAGACATTACACTGAAAGCTAATGTTACATCTTCAAGACTTTTTGACAATATTCCTATTGTATCGAAAGATGATGCATGTGATACTAGGCCATATCTAGAAATTCTTCCATATGTGGGTTTGAGGCCATATATACCACAAAATGCAGCAGGCTGCCTTATAGACCCTCCAGTATCAGAACCTAATGCAATATCACACAAATCTTCTGCTACAGCAGCAGCAGATCCACCGCTAGATCCTCCTGCTACTCTTGTTAAATCATGCGGATTCTTTACAGAACCGTAAATTGAATATTCTGATGATGAACCCATAGCAAATTCATCCATGTTTGTTTGGCCCGTTATTAATGCGCCATGAGACTCCAAACGATCTATTACAGTAGCGCTATATGGAGAATTGTAAGATTCTAAAAGATTAGATGCACATGTTAAAGGCTCTCCCTTTATAGCAATATTATCTTTAACCAATACAGTTTTACCGGATAAAATATTTTTACTTTCAGATATGCTCGATAATACTTTATCAAACCTTGTTCTTATTATAGCATTTGTTTTGCTATTAGCAATTTTTTCTTGCTGTGAAACAAGTTTCTGTTTTAAAGCATTAGATGGGGACATCTAATTTATTCTTCGGATTTTTCAGATTTTCTTAATTCATCTTTCGTGTCATCCAATGCACCACGAAACTCTCTTAAAGATTTAGCAAAACCTCTCGCTAAACCAGGAAGTCTCTTTCCCCCAAAAAGGAGTAAAAGAATAAGAAAAATTATTACTAATTCACCTGTACCTAAATTAAACATATCAAAACCTCTTTTTTTTATCTAAAGTATCTTAATAAATAATACGCAATTGCAAAACCAATAATACTACAAACATTAAATCTCAAAACAAGTCCTAAATCAATTCCAATAATACCTAAATCTAACAACAATCCGCTACCAATTGAACCAAAAGAAAAATCAAATGATGTAAGGAAGAATTGCTTTACAGTACTGCCATCTGGAAGTAAAAAAGTTAGAATTTGACCTAATACAGTTCCAATCATTGCTCCAGACAATATTCCTAACCCTATTAGTCTAATACTTCTATTTCTCATATATTACCTAATACTAATTTAACTACTTTTATATCATTTTCTCTTAGAATTCTTAACTTAATTGTATCGCCTGGTCTTGCATCTGTATTAGCTAGTACAAGCTGTAATTGATCATAGCTTTGTATTTGATATCCTTCAACACCTATAATAATATCGCCTTTATATAAAGCTTTATTATCTGCAGAATTCTCATAGTCTACAGAATTAATATACAAACCAATCTCTCCATTCTGCCCATATCGATAAGACACTGCATTAATTCCAAAAGAAAACCTTCTATCAACAAAACCTTTCAATTTTAATTCTTCTCCAATCTTTTTTGCATAATTAATTGGAATTGCAAATCCAAGGCTTTCTGAGTCGTTTCTTCTAAATGTATTAATACCGATGACTTTTCCTTCCGTATCCACTAAAGGACCGCCACTATTTCCAGGGTTAAGAGAAGCATCAGTCTGAATCATATTATTCATCAATCTTTTGGTGTTAATATCAATACCAAAATCTGTATTTACAGCGCTTACAATACCTGCCGATGCTATTGGTTGATAATTGGCGGCAGCAAATAAGCTTTTAGGGTTTCCTAGTGCAACCACCCATTCTCCCACTATTATTTTATCTGAATTTCCAATCTCACAATAATCAAATTTTTCACCCTCAATCTTTAGCAAAGCTATATCAGATCTAGTATCTACTCCTACTATAGAAGCTGCATAATTATCTCCTCCAGGAAGCACCACATCAATTTTAATATTTGTTGTAGATAAAGATGGGTCTGAAATTTCAGTAACTATATTATGAGCATTGGTTAAAATATATCCATCTTTGCTTATTATAAAACCAGAACCAGTTGACTCTATCGGCTTAATAGATCTCAATCTTCCTGTCCAACGGTTTACTTGCGCTAGCTCTTGATTTCTATAAAGACTTACCACTCCAGGACTAGCATGCTTTATCGCTGTAGTAATAGCTGTATTTTTTGATTTAGAAATAACATCAACGCTTCCTTCTGATTGATTACAAGCAATTACAAATAATAATGCTATGATTATTGTTTTAATTTTCATAAAAAATTCTATTTAATATTAATCCATGTGGAGGAGCTTTTAATATTCTTGCATCTTTTATTGGATTATCCAATAAGTAAAGGAAGTCTTCTTTTGAAATCTTTCCTTCCATGCAACCTATCATTGTTCCTACCAAATATCGCACCATATGGTGTAAAAATCTATCTCCCTCAATAATATAAAATAATTTATCATCTTCCAATCTCCATTTTGATTGAAAAATTTCACACACTGTGTTCTTTTTTTCAATATCAAATTTGGAAAAAGATAAAAAATCGTGCTTTCCTAAAAGCTCATTTTCTAGATCTTTTAGGATATCGATACTAACATCCTTTAAAATAAAATGATTTTTTGATAACAATGGGTTGTCTGTTAGGCAGCATTGGTATAAATACTCTTTCTTTGTGGCATCAAATCTTGAGTGAAATTCAGAACTAACCTCTGTAACATCTATAATACGTATCTCAATAGGCAATCTAGCATTTATTGCTCTTTTAATAGCGCTTAAAGATAAATCTGTATCAAGATCGAAGTGAGCTACCTGGCCTAGAGCATGCACTCCCGCATCCGTCCTGCTTGCTCCTGAAACTCTAATCAGATTATTTTGATTTAAAAAAGATAAAGAATATTCAATCTTATCTTGAATGGTATTTAAATTTTTTTGTGATTGAAATCCAGAAAAATCTAAACCATCATACTGGATTGTAATTTTATATCTAGTCATAAATTGGAACCTCAGAAGTAAATACTACTCTTTCATTTAGATTTGAACGATACACAACCTCACCAGATGGCAAAATTATACCTGAAATACCAGTATTAGCACTTTGAATTACAGGGATTCTTTGTTCAACAGCTCTTAACCTTGCTAATTGAAAGTGTTGATAGGGCATAAATTTACCTACATAAGAATCATTCGTGATAACAAAAAGAATCTGTGCTCCATTATCAACCATAGTTTTTACGATACTAGGACTGCTAGAGTCATAACAAATTAAAATTGATGCTTTAAAATCTTTTATATCAAAAGTTTTATAATCTGAACCTGGATAAAAACTACCTATGTCATCAAACTGATTCATTTTATTAATCCAATCTTTAAAAAATGGTACATATTCAGCAAATGGGACTAAGAAGATCTTTTGATATGTATCAAATGATCCATCTGGATTCAATATAATAGAGCTATTAAAATTTTCATTTATTCCATTTACAGGCTTTCTTTCAGGTATTCCAGTAATTAGGTAAGCATTAGATAATTTGTTTTGGTATCTAAATCTTTCATATGAATTATTTGCCAAATATGATGTAACTGCTACTTCTGGCCAAACAACAATATCAGCTTTTTCTTCAATAGATTTTTCTAATAACGAATCCATAATTGCAAGATTAGTCAGTCTTAAATTTGGATTCCATTTTTCATCAGGAAAAATAGAAGGTTGGCCTATTGAGACATTTATTGAACTATCTGATACCCTATTGTTTTGATAGTTAACCTGATAGTTACCAAAAAATAATATAGCAAAAAAAATTAATGCAAAATACTTTAGAAATATTGAACTCCTTTCTATAAAATATTTATAAAGCATTACATTAAATAAGATTACAATAAACGAAATCATATTTGTATCTAAGCTAGCCAACTGGATAATTCTTATATATTCCGACTGTGTCAATGATAGGTTCATCCATGGGCCTGCCAAAGGACCAATATTCCTTAGAAATTCAACAAAAAAGATCCACGATAAAGGAACAAGAATTAATTCCATTTTTTTTGGAATAAAATGAGTAGAAATAATGAAACCCATCCAGAAAAGAGTTAAATATAAAGACAATGCTAAATAAGAAATAATTGCTATTGATACAGATGTTCCAGAATTAAGAGCCATCCAATTTAAAATAATTAAATTGCTAACTAAGCAAGAAACAAATCCAAAAAGTGCTTTCTGACCTAATCGATCTTCTTTTGATAGGGAATAAAATAAAGGAATAAAGGCAATCCAAGCAAGAAAACCTAAGCTAAATGGCGGGTAAGATAGACCCACTAACAATCCTGATAATAATGGGAATATTAATTTGTTTTTTTTCATTATTTTTTTCTATCAAGATAAGTTTGAAGAATAATAGAAGCAGCTAATACATCAACCATTTCTTTATTTTTTCCAGTCTTAATATCTTGCTGTAGCATAATCTTTTTGGCATACTCGCTAGACAATCTTTCATCTTCTAGATGCACTTCAAAGCTATTTTCTTCCATTACGCCTTTAAATTTTTGAATTATTTCAGTCATAGAATTCTCTTTATAGTTCATATTTAATGGATAGCCAATAATAAAAGTTTTAACATTTTTTTCTAATGCGATCTTTTTTAAGCTTTCAACTAAATCCTCTTCTTTCTTATAGCGAATCACTTCCAAAGGCATAGAAATAATACCCGATGGGTCAGAAATTGCTACACCAACCTTAGACAAACCAAAATCTATTCCTATAATCCTACTCATATTCTAATCGTGAACTCTTTCAACAGAATCTACCTTCTTTAATCTTTCAATAGACTTAATAATTATTTCTAATTGAGACAAACTTTCAATCTTAAAAATAATCCAAATATTTGCCAGACCTCCTTCTATGACATCTGTTTTAACATCAACTATGTTTACTTTATTTTTTGAAATTGTATCAGCAATTTGATTAAGAACACCAGCAGAATCAATACATGTGATATGAATCTTTGCTTTAAAGGAAATATTCTTTTTTGTGTCCCAATTTACAGATACTATTCTATCATCTGACTCAGACAATGAAGATAAATTTGAGCAAGATAATCTATGCACAATTAAACCTCTTCCTCTTGATATATAGCCTATAACATTATCTCCTGGAATTGGATTACAGCATTTTCCATAATCAACAACAAGATTTTTAACTCCATCCAAATTAATTCCTTCAAAATCAGATCTTGCAGAATCAATAAATTCTTTATCATAAGAAATTTTTTCTTGAGATGTTTTTATATCTGGAAACATTTTTGCTATAATATCTTTTACTGTCAATCCACCTCTACCAACATCTGATAGTAATTCATTAAAATTTTTATATCCTATATCGCCATATTGATTTTTAATATCTTTAAGTTTTGTATGTAGCTTTAACTTTCTTAAGTTTTTTTCAAGCAACTGAAGTCCTATCTTTCTACTCTCTTCTTCTTCAATTTTTCTAAGATATTTTCCAATTGCATGAGAAGCTCTTGAAGTTTTTACAAAATTTAACCAACC
>CERB01028685.1_pt1 | contig 10509 bp, 10 predicted proteins | sample 356271 | NCBI WGS metagenome assembly CERB01 (sample SAMEA2621155, study PRJEB7988) | marine metagenome | isolation source: saline water (ENVO:00002010), including
TGCTTTTGATAATAAGGCAATGGGTGTTTGTGTATTAAAATGAGCACACTTAATTAATTTTGGGATTAAGAGGTCTAATTGATGATAACCCATTAAGCATACTAGGGTATCAGTTGTTGGAATATCTTCAGCTGATTTACCTTTAATTTGTGTGCCTGTCATAAAGGCAACCGAACGAGATATCTGACGATGGGTTAAGGGAATACCAGCATAACCTGGTCCCGCAATAGCAGAACTCACTCCGGGAACAATTTCATAATTGATACCATGTTGAGTTAACCATTCCATTTCTTCGCCTAATCGTCCAAAAATAAAAGGATCTCCACCTTTTAATCGCACAACGATATTACCCGCGTTAGCTAACGTTACCATTTTTTCATTAATTTCTTTTTGGGTAATAGAATGTTTTCCTTTTTCTTTTCCTACATCAATAATCGTTGCGTTTGCTTGGCATTGTGATAATAAGTGTGGATGTGCCAAATGATCCGCTAATACAACATCAGCTTGTTTTAAAATTTGCAGTCCTTTTACCGTGATTAAATCCGGATCTCCAGGCCCTGCTCCCACAATATAAATCATACCCTTTGTCATGTTTGTTTACGTTATACTAGCTTTTATTTGATGACTCAAATCCCTTATTTTTTCCTTTATTATAGGGGTATTACCATGAATAACGTGTTTATTAAACGTTTTACAGGCTTTATCTGACCAACAGGCTGTTAGACTAACACGATTTGCTTGCTTTGTGGCATATACGCCTAACGGATAATCACAGCTTAAACCAATAGATTCAATTACCGCTTGTTCATACAAGGCTAATTCTTGTTGTAGCTTATCATTTAAAATCTCTAGAAAGGGGTTTAAATGGCTGTCTGAGCGTTTTTTTTGTATTACAACAACTCCTTGGCCAGGAGCAGGGATGATTTGGTTAGGATCGCATATTAAACTTATTTCGTTTTCACGTTGTAGACGTATTAAGCCTGCTGTGGCTAGCATAAGAGCATCAGCGTAGCCGTTTTGGCATTTTTGGATACGGGTATCGATGTTACCTCGAATGGGTTTGATGGTAATATCAGGTCGATATTCTTTTAATAAAATCTGACGTCTTAAGCTTGATGTTGCTAGGGTGATTCCTGTTGGCAGGTCTGCTAATGATGAATACGATTGGCCATTTGTCATAATGATACAATCGGTTACGGCTTCTGCAGGGCAAAAGGCGATAAGTTCGGTTTGATCTTCGAGGGTTGTTGTTACATCTTTTAGGCAATGCACAGCACAATCAATGGACCCTTTTAGGAGTTCTTCTTCGATGGCTTTAATAAAAACGCCTTTTCCACCTAGTTCATGTAAGGGTTGTGTTTGATTATGATCCCCAGCCGTTGTAATGGGAATAAGCTCGATTTTTAGGTCAGGAAATTGTGTTTTAAGACGTGTTTGAATGGTGGTAGCTTGTTGTAAGGCTAATGTTGATTGACGGGTTCCTATTTTAAGTGTTTGAGACATGGGTTTGTTTGTATAAAAACCATTTCATAATATTGGCTAATTCTTCATCAATGATGGCGTTTACTTTTGATAATTCTCCCATTTTTTTCTTAACGTTAATATTAGCAACTTCTTTTAAACCATCAACATTAATTAAGGTTGTTTTTGCTTGGTTTTCTAGTTCAGGATTAATGTTACGTGGTAATCCTAAATCAATCATTAAATAAGGTTTTTGTGTGTCAAAGTGTTGTTGATTAAATAATGGTTCTCGTACAGATGTTGCACAGATAATAATGTCAAAGTGTTTAATAGAATCTGTGATGGTTTCAAATGAAATGCTGTTAACATCATGATCAGTTGTTAATGTATCAATGGTAGCGGATGTTCGGTTACAAAGGGTAACATCAGGATGTCCTAAGGCATATAACTTTTTAAAACAACGTGTTCCCATGGTTCCCATACCAACAATACAAATTGATTTAGAAAAGTAATCTAGTTGTGTTTGACGAATGGCTTCAATGGCAATAGAACTTACCGAATAAGCACCTCGACTAATGTCTGTTTCTGTTCGTACTCGTTTGCCAACACTAATAGCCGTTTGAAAACATTTGTTTAAAATAGCGCCTGTTAACCCTTGTTTTGCAGCATGTTCATAGGTTTGTTTAATTTGAGTTAAAATTTCATTTTCTCCAAATACCATGGATTGGGTACCCGATACCACATCTAATAAATGATGAATTGTTTCTTCTTGGTCATGGTTTTTAAGTAAAGATGTGACGGTGTTTTCAGATACTTTTTTTTGTTTTGCTAAGGTTTTAATTAACCAGGTTTTGGCATCATCTAAATTTTTGGCAACCAGATAACATTCAACACGGTTACAGGTTGTTAAGATAATACATTCTTCAATTACGGTTGATGAGCGAATTTGATCATACAAAAGCTGCTTCCCGTCTTTATTTAAAAAGATCGGTTCAATGTTTTTGATGGCTGTTTGCGTATGATCCACGCCCAATAAGCCTAGTGCCATCAGTCGATTGTACCTATTTAGCCCATCTTTTACAATAGATCTCTAGTTATTGATAGGTTGTTTTTCTGTTTATTGTATCTTTTGTTTTTAATTTTCACTGGGTATACTAACGGTTATGGATCGTCTTACGTCACAAAAATTGTTTAAACAAGCTCAAGAATCCTTGGTTGGAGGCGTTAATAGTCCGGTTCGAGCATATCAAGCGGTTGAAGGACATCCGGTTTTTATTAAACAAGGATCAGGTTCTCATGTAACCTGTGAAGATAATCAGTCTTATATTGACTATGTATTATCTTATGGCCCACTTATTTTGGGGCATGCTCATCCTGCTGTTTTAGCTAGCTTAGCTAAGACGATGCAAGCAGGAACAACGTTTGGGGCACCTACTCAGTTGGAAACACAATTAGCAGAGACCATTAAATTATTTTATCCTTATGTTGATAAGGTTCGTTTTGTTAGTTCGGGTACCGAGGCTTCTATGAGTGCGATTCGGGTGGCGCGTGGTGTTACCAAGCGATCGATTCTTGTTAAATTTAAGGGTTGTTATCATGGTCATGTTGATTCTTTGTTAGTGTCTGCTGGATCGGGGTCTGCGACGTTGGGGGTTGCTGATAGTGCGGGTGTTTTATTAGATTCTGTCTCTCATACGGCTGTTTTAGATTATAATAACTCTCAGCAAATACAGGACTTTTTTAAAGAATATGGTGATGATGTTGCTTGTGTTTTGTTAGAACCTGTTGCAGGTAATATGGGAGTCATTGTTCCTGATTTAGAATTTATTAAGATATGTCGAGAGTGTTGTGATAATTTTGGATCTTTATTGGTGTTTGATGAAGTGATGTGTGGGTTTCGTACACAACGATCAGGAACTCATGAATGGATTGGGGTTGAACCCGATATGGTGATTTTAGGTAAAGTTATTGGTGGGGGTTTGCCATGTGGAGCGTATGCTGCTAAAGCTGATATTATGGATCATGTTGCCCCGTTAGGGCCTGTTTATCAAGCGGGTACTTTGTCGGGCAATCCGTTAGCTATGGCGGCTGGTTTAGCCACATTAACGGCATTAAAAGATGGTTCTCTATTTGAGACGGTAAATCGTTATACGGCCGATTTAGCTAATGGTATTCGTGAGAGTATTCAATCTTGTGGTATTCCTGCTTCTATCAGTCAAAAAGGGTCGATGTTTACGTTATTTTTTACGGAACAGTTACCACAGACGTTTACGGATGTTCAAACCTGTGATTTTGATCGATTTAAACAGTTTTTTCATGCTATGTTAGATCAGGGAATCTTTTTGCCCCCATCTCAATATGAAGCTTGTTTTACATCAGTGGTTCATGATGATAAGGATTTAAGTAATACGTTGAACTCAATTAACTATGTATTAACAATGTTTAAAGATTCTGTATAAAGGGAATTTGATAGTAACTCTTTAAAGTGTTGTAAAAGACTTTTATAATAGTAGGGTAAATTATCAAATATGAATAAGATGAAAGTAAATGTTTTAGTTATTATTTTTTTGTTGGGCTTTTCAACAAGTTTATGGGCTGTTGCAGCAGAACCTGATGGAAGTCGTTCAGAATATGATGAAGCTGTTGAATTAGAGTCTCAAGATATTGAAAAAGAGGATGTTGTTGATACGCCAGAGACTAGTTTAGAACAACCTGTTGAATCGCTTGATACGTTTGATACGGATAATTTAAGCAAAACAGTTGTTCAAGATAATCGTTCTGATGATGTTGCTGTTGATATAATGATGACGGATGATTTAGAAACTAGTGTAGAGCTTGATGATGAAATGATCGAAGTTTTAGAAGAATATGAGGGGTTGATTAAGCGAAAACAATTTACTAAAGCTAATGAAGTTTTAACTAGTATTCCGATTGATGCTTTAAATAAAGATCAACGGCGGCAAAAGAAAATGCTTAATGTTTTTGAAAAAATTGCGGCTGATCAAGCTGAGAATGAGCGACAATTTGGTAAGGATGAATCGTTGGATCAATCTGTTATGAAAACAATTAAACGGTTACAGCGTCAGGCAAAAGTTTATATTTTGGAAGGAAGAACGGTTTTACCGCGTGACTTATTAATTCAATCTCTTTATTTAGATCGTAAAAATTATTTATCGAAACAACTGTTAGATCGATGTTTACAGTTACCTTTAGGATCTTATCAAGTTGAAAATATTGAAAAGAAATATTGGAATAATTCTTTGATAGAATTAAGAAGTGGGTTTCCTTCAAAATCAGTTGATTCATTGCAAATGTTGGCTAATTTTGATCCTGAAAATCCAATGATTTTTGAACGTATGGGGTCAGCTTTTTATATGTCTGGTCAGGTTAAAAAGGCTGTCGAGGCTTGGAAACGTGCTTTATATTTAAGTCCAGAACGAAATGATTTGAAAAAATTTATTGTTAATGCTGAAAAAGAAGTTGGTCGACAAGAAAAACTGTCAAAAGCTTATTTTGATAGTAAAAAGAAAAAAAGTGATACAGAATCAGTTCAATCTGATGTTCCTATGCAAGTGTTGCGGGTTGTTAATGATTCTAATACAGCTTTTAGTTATGCCCAAGAAGTTCGTCAACAGTTGGGTAAAGGTGTTAATGTGGTTGTAGAAGAACTTGATAATGGTAAATGGGCTGTTAAAGTTCCAATCAAAAAAAAATAAGGGGTTAGTATGAAAAAAATAATTATTTTTATTCTTTGTTTATTATGTTTTTCACAGTGTTTATTTGCTGCATCAGATCGATATTTAATAGAAGATAATTTAACTGGGATTGCTCAGCAAACATTAGATGCTATGTTTGGAAAAAATAATTTTATTGTTCGTGTTCAAGTTCAGATGACAGATTCAAAATACAATGTTCGGTATACTAAAGAATCAAATCCGAAACAATCAAAATCTAAATCTAATAAAGAGGGGGAGCAAGTTTATATTTTACCTGGGGTTCCAGCTTTAAAAAATATTGCACCTGATTCTTTAAAACAACTTCCTTATGATTCGGTTACGACTTTAACGGAACCTAAAATTAAACGTATTTTTGCTAAGGTTTTAGTAAATAAGTCTTACCCACGTAGTCAGGCAAAAAAAGCAGAAAAGGCTTTAAAAGATGTTTTAGCGATGAAAAGTGGTCGGGATAAAATTAAGATGGAATATACAAAATTTTATGAGGATCCTAACGAAAAATCTCAAAATATTACTATTTTACCAGGTCCAGAAAAAATTATGTCGTTAGGTAATTTGTTTAATGCTCTTATTATTTTGTTATTTATTATTTTTATTTTTGTTTATAGTCGCTATCAAAAGTTATTATTAGCAAAAGAAGATTCATCAGATTCAGGGGGTCCTTCCATTAGTGTTAATCCTAACTTAGAACTTCCAGAAGGGTTAGGTGGAGGAAGTAATGGATCGGATATGAGTATCAATATGAATGCTGATGTTAAACGATATTTTGATTTTGTGACTCAAAATAATATTTCTGATTTTATTTTTCTTATTAAAAGTCAGAACTTAAAACCTGATTATATTAGTTTAATTATATCGTTTTTAGCACCTAATTTATCAGCTAAAATTTTAAATAGTTTGGAACCTAAGGTACAAGCTCAGGTTACAGTTTTATTAACTGAGCAACGGTTAGGAAAAAAAGATTTGTTGGATAAATTAGAGAAGAAGTTAAAATCTGATGTTGAATGTTTTGTTGGTGGAGATGATAAAGTAGCTGATCTTTCTGAATCATTATCTAATAAACAACGAAAAGAAATTGCACAGTTTTCTAAAAAAATTAATCCACAGGGGTATAAAAAGTTACGTCCGCATATGGTTTTGTTTGATGATATTCTTCTTTTAGATGATTCAGAGTTACAATTTGTTTTATCGGATTTGAATTTAGAACAACTTGCTACGGCTTTAGTTGGTGCGGATCAAGGGTTGTTTTCAAAAATTAATGATAATTTAACAAAAGGTGCCCGAGATATGGTTGGGCAGTATTTAGAGCTAAAAAGCGAGTCTTCTAGTGAATCTCATATTGAAGCTGCTCAAGATGCTATAATAAAAGTGTTAAGGAAGTTAGATGCTCAAGGAAAAATTAAATTGGCTGATAAATTAAAGACAGCATAAGGAGATAATATGAATTTAAATATTTTTGTAGGTCTTTTTATTGCTTCTTTAGCGATTTATTTAGGAGCTCCTGATGTTCGTAATGATATTACGGTTTATTTGCAGTTTAATGCTTTTTTATTAGTTTTTCTGGGTACGTTTGGATCGACGTTAATTAGTACGTCTTTTGCTGATTTTCGTGGGTTATATGTTTTGTTTATTAGTTTGTTTTTTCGAAAGAAACGATTTTTGTCACCGGTGGATGCTATTAAAATTATGGTGGACTTAGCGGATCAAATTCAACATATTTCTCGTCAATCTTTACCTGATAAAGTGGTTCATTTAAAGGATGCTTATTTGTCTAAAAGTATGGATATGGTTGCAGCAGGTTTGGATAAAGAGTTTGTTTTAGATGCGTTATATACGGATATTGATGAACTTAGAAATAGACATTCCAAAAAGATTTCTGCGGTACGTACTATGGGATCTTTTGCTCCTATGTTTGGTATGGCGGGTACGGTTATTGGGGTTATTCAAGTTTTAAAAAATGTTACTGATATTGAAAATATTGTTGCAGGGATGGCCTTAGCTTTGTTAACTACTTTATATGGTTTAATTTTTACGTCTATTTTATTTATTCCTTTAGCTAATAAGTTACAAGCTTTAAGTGAAGAAGAAGTGTTATCAAAACAAATTATTAGTCAAGGTACGGAAATGGTGTTAGATAAGGAAATACCGCTTAAAGTTGAAAAATATTTATCTGCTTATTTGGAATCAAGTCAGCAAGATAATCTGTTTAAAAAGAAATAGGGGAGCACATTGCCAAAACGTAAGTTACAAGTTAACAAGCAAGCTGGGGATGCTGGAGGAGCTAGTGAGGTTCAAACAATTTATGCCGATTTAGTTACTTTTGTTATGATGTTATTTATTTTGTTATTTGTTTTGTCTTATAATGATGAGAAATCGCAGGATTTTATTACAGAACTACAAATTAAATTTGGTGAAGAAGTAGAAGATAAACAACAAACATTAACTACAGATGCTTTGTTGGTTAGTAAAATTAATCATTATATTAAAAAAGAAGATTTATCTGAGTATGCTCATGTTGTTGTTGATGAGTATCGGGTTAAAATGATTTTAAATCCACCTATTTTATTTGATAGTGGTAAGGTTGCAATTAAACAAGCTGGTAAAAAAGTTTTAGCGGGTGTTGGTGATATTTTTGATAATGTTGTTAATCCTTTGGAAATTGAGGGACATACGGATAATGTTCCTATTAATACAGAAGAGTATGCTTCCAATTGGGAATTATCATTTTTTAGAGCTTTTTCGGTTGTTAAATATTATATTTTTTCACGTGGCTATGATCCTATTAGAATGACGGCGAAAGGATTTGGTGAATATCGTCCTATTGTTGATAATAGTACAGTTTTGAATCGTGCTCAAAATCGGCGTATTGAAATTAATGTTATTCGTATTACGGAAACAGATGATTTTGATGATGCGTCTTATTAGTTATTAAGTTACTATTTAATATTTATAAAATTTGTAATTTTCAAGATTATTTATGATGTGTTGTTATGGATTTAATATCATCATATAAAGATCTCAATTTTATGTTAGAAGCTATTATAATTTAGTTATGATAATGGTTGGTTTTGATGGGGTAGTTTTTACAGGGATTAATAGAGTGTTAAGTTTATCTAAAAATAGGGGAATTTAGAAAATCGTCGTTATTTTCAGTTTGGCTTAATAGTTTTATTAGTTCTTCTGTTGCAGATTCAGAATCGATATTTTTTCGTAATAAATAGGCCTTTTTAAGAATATCATTGGGGATTAGTAATTCTTCTTTTCGTGTTCCAGAATTAATGATATCAATGGCTGGAAAAATACGTCGATTGGCTAAACGTCTTTCTAGATGCAGTTCCATATTACCTGTTCCTTTAAATTCTTCATAGATAATGTCATCCATTCTGGATCCTGTATCTACTAATGCGGTTGATATAATGGTTAAACTACCTCCATTTTCAATGTTTCTTGCTCCTCCAAAAAATCGTTTTGGTTTATGAAGTGAACTTGGATCTAATCCTCCTGATAATGTTCTACCGGATGGTGGTACAACTAGGTTATAGGCTCTTGCTAAACGCGTGATACTATCTAATAAGATCACAACATCTTTTTGAGCTTCTACAAGTCTTTTAGCACTTTCTAATACTAATTCAGATATTCTTACATGTTGCTCGGGGGGTTCATCAAAGGTTGAATAAATTACTTCACCATTTACAGATCGTTCCATATCGGTTACTTCTTCAGGTCGTTCATCAATTAATAATACTTTAATGATTACTTCAGGATGATTAATGGAAATGCTATTAGCGATTTCTTTTAAAATACTAGTTTTTCCTGCTTTTGGGGGTGATACGATCATGGATCGTTGACCTTTTCCTATGGGGCTTAACATATCAATGATACGGCTTGAAATAGGAGTTTGGCCAGTTTCTAGTTTTAGTTGGGTATCAGGATAAATAGGTGTTAATTGTGAAAAATGAGTTCGTGTTTTTGTATTAGCTGGATCTTGTTCATTAATGGTTTCTATGTGTAATAATGAAAAATATCGTTCATCTGCTTTTGGAGGACGAATTTCTCCTAGAATAATGTCGCCAGATGATAGGTTAAATCGACGAATTTGTGCTTGTGATATATAGATATCGTAGGCACTTGGTAAATAGTTTTCTGTTCTTAAAAATCCGTATCCATCAGGTAATATTTCTAATATTCCATAGGCAATGATAATTTCATCTGCTTCAATTTTTATTGTTAAAATTTTTTGAAATAACTCTTCTTTATTTAATAATTCTGGATTTTCTATTTTTTTTACTTCTGGTAATTCTAGTAATTTTTGTAATGATGTTGATTTTAAAGTATTTAAACTCGTAGATGGTTTTAATGTGTTTTCTTGAGATTCTGTTTCTTGTGTTTCTTTTGGATTCTTTTTTTTATCATTAGTCTGATTTTTTTTTATCATTATTACATGCCTTTTTTGTGATAATTTCTGATTTTTTTTGGATTCTTATGATATTTACACTGTTTTTTTTCTTCTTAAACATTAAGTTTATTCTTTGTGTTCTATTGTTTTTTGCTATATCGTGTTTGTTTTGGTATATTAACATTAGTTCTATGGTTTATTCTTTGCTTTACATTGTTGCTTTTTTTGCTTTATTTAATACTTTTGGTATTTCTAGTTTAGCTGACGATAGTGTGGTTGTAGCTGATTCTGTTGCTACTTCTTCTGTTGTTGAGGTAGATATGTCTCATATGGATTTTTTTTATAAAGATTTAAAGTTTTTAGAAACTACTTTAGAAGCTAAAAATTATGTGGATAGTCTTGATATCCTTGAAAAAGTTCGTGATAGAATTCAATTTCAGCAAAATCTTGTTATGTCTTCTTTTTTTCCTTTATCTTTAGAGGGCTGGTCTTTGAAAAAGAAGGAAAGTATTGTTGAGAATGAGCTGGCTGATACAGATTATGGTGTTATTTTTACACAAAGTTATTTTAATAAGCAGGGGCATACTATTGAAATTAATGTTGTTAATGCTGAAGAATTAATTCGAGATTATAATGATTTATTTAATAATCCTGGTTTGGTTAGGGGGATGGGAAATACCCATATTATTGATCAAAAGGGATATAAGACGATTGAAACGGTTTTTGATGATGTTAAACACTACGAACAAAATATTGTTTTGTCTAATACCGTTATTATGACTTTAATTGCTATTGGTATTGATGATGTTAGTATTTTGAATAATTTTATTGAATTTGTTGATATTGAAGCGTTAGATTTATATTTAAATTAAAATGTAATATGGAGTCACTATCATTACTATGATAAAATCCGCAGTA
>CERB01153399.1_pt1 | contig 10503 bp, 4 predicted proteins | sample 356271 | NCBI WGS metagenome assembly CERB01 (sample SAMEA2621155, study PRJEB7988) | marine metagenome | isolation source: saline water (ENVO:00002010), including
TACATCAACTCCTCTAGCACTGTGGTCTGTACCCGAAGATGGAAAAAAGCACACCTTTACTCATGAAGTATGGGTTGATAAAACTTGGACACCTTGGATAGGGTGGGAGAATGGGCCATGGGACCGCTCGTTTCGAGCAGATCTACTTGTTGAAAAGACACTTCCGAATGAGTTTCGTCCGCGCCCAGATAAAAAAACAAATAAGGAAGCTCATGATCAATGGCCTTCTAAAATGGCAGAAAAGCTATTTAAAAATGGATACAAAGGTCCTCATATTCGCATTCACAGTTTGAAACTTGAACCACTAATTAATACTTGGCCCCCAAAAAGTCATAGTGCCCTTTATGGTAGTGGAACAGGAGAGGAAGATGAAATTCGCCAACTGCTAAAAAATTTCGCTGAGCGCGCATTTAGACAGCCAGTAATTAAAGAGATGGTTGAGCCATATGTCCAAATGGTGCTCAAGCAGAAGGTTAAACCACTAATGACCTTGCCCGGCGGAATTAAAGATCTGAAATATGAAGTATATAAGGGATTATGGGAAAAATTACCTGACTTCGATACTCTCCAACCAGTAGCAAGAGGTAACCTACCCAAGGGATTGATGGACATAAAAGTTTCGAAAATGAAAGAGCAATTTGGTGTGGTTTTCACTGGCAAATTGAATGCACCCAAGGCAGGAGAATACGTTTTTGAAATCGCTTCTGATGACGGTGCACGAATTAAAATCGGCGATAAAATTGCTATTGAACATGATGGATTGCATGGAGCTCAATTAAGAAAAGGAAAAATAGAGCTAACTGAGGGTGAACACGAAATTCGTGTTGAATACTTCGGATATGGTCAACCAAATAGCTTTCGGGCTGGTTGGAGTGGAGATGATATAACACACACTAAATTGTCAGTTGATGGGCTTTATAATCATTCCAAAAATCAGAAAAAGGAAAAAGAAGTGCCTCTATTTATTCGTGCAATGCAAGACGCTTATTCCGCCATACTATGTTCGCCGCAGTTTCTTTACCTAAGAGAAAAGCCAGGTAAGTTAGATGATTATGGCATTGCTAATCGAATGAGTTATTTCTTGTGGTCATCAATGCCAGATAAAACATTATTTGCTCTGGCCAGAGCCGGCAAACTTAAAGATTCTGCCATTCGAAAAAAACAGGTAGAACGAATGCTAAAAGATGATAAGGCTCAGGCCTTTATCCGACACTTTCCTTCAGCATGGTTAAGACTCGATAAATTAGGTGATATGCCACCTTCAGGCGGAGACTATCAGTTTTATAAAAATCTTAGAGTAGAACCTATGCTCGCCAGACAAGTGACTATGTACTTTGAGGAGATATTAAAAAATAACGGTAAGATTGAGGAATTTATTGATTCCGATTACACATTCATGAACCAAACGCTAGCGAAATGGATCTATAGAAGAGAGGGCATTAGGGGAGAACGGCTGCGAAAAGTTTCCCTGAATGACCCTAAAAGAGGAGGTATTTTTACTCAACCAGGGCTAATGACTGCAACGGCTAATGGAGTAGAAACCTCACCAGTAATAAGAGGGGTCTGGGTTCTTGAAAACATCTTAGGGACACCTCCATCTCCACCGCCCCCAGACGTTGAGCCCCTTCCGACCAATACTCGAGAAGCCACCGATGTAAGAGAATTATTGGATCTTCATCGTAAAAATGAGGCATGTTATAGTTGTCACGTTAAGATTGATCCAATGGGATTTGCTTTTGAAAATTTTGATGTTGTCGGGCGCTGGCGTGATAAATACAAAAGAGCTAGAGATCCTATAGATACTTCCGCGACCTTATCCAATGGCAAAGAAATTGCAGATATAATAGCGTTCAAGGAAATGCTCCTTGATCGAAAAGAACTCGTCACACGATGCTTAACAACAAAAATGTTAACCTACGCGACTGGTCGCAAACTCGAAGCAACGGACCGCGGAGAAGTTGATAAAATATTGGAAGAATTAAATCAGTATGACAACCGGTTGCGCGACTTAGTAAATCTCGTCGTGCAAAGTCAAATCTTTCTCAATAAGTAATTCTCAAAACCAAAAAATTTTAGACGCCAATCAACAATTTATCAATTAATTGACTAGTGTCTTCAAGTGATTTGTCTGAGCCCTCTCTAGTGGCCCACCCGCTAAATCCAATATGATCTAAAGCATCACGAACCTTCTTCCAATTTACGTCCCCTTCACCAAGTCGACAAAATCCATTCTTTTTTCCCCAATCTTTGATATCAAGTTTGACGGTTCGGTTACCAAGAATTTTAATCCACTCTTCAGCTGGAGCAAATTTTTGCATGTTACCAATATCAAAGTAAGCCCCTACCCAAGGGCTATCGAATTCATCAATATAGTCCCTGAACTTTTCTGGGCTTTCACAAAAGCCATTCCAAACAGTTTCAATCAAAACTCTTACCCCAAGTCTTGAGGCTGAAGGTATAACTTTCCGAACTTGTTCAATCGAGCGCCTCCAAACGTGATCATGATTTTCGTTATCTCCATTAACTTTACCAGGCACAAGCAAAACAGAAGATCCCCCCAGTAGATGAGAATTAATTAGAGCGTTCTCAAGGTTTTTTCTGCCCTTATCCCTTACCTCTGGCTTGGGGTCGCTTAACCTAACGGACCAATGGCCACCAACGACCAATCCGTGCACCCGAATACCAGTTTTCTTTGCTGCTGCTCTATATTCTTCAGCCTGATTAGCATTCCCACTTTCAACGCCATCATAACCCATCCCTTTTAACCTATTAAAAAAATCCTCAATTGACTCCCCTCTCTTTTTTCCACCTTTAAGAGCCTTAAAGATACGACCTTTGAAGTTTGAATCCTTTTTGACGAGATTGTTTCCAAAAACAAGTGGATGACTGGCGGCTAGAGGAAGTGTGGAATATTTAATAAAGGATCTACGGTTCATTACTTAATCAAAACTATGTTGGTTCATTATAATACTTGGATAAAATTACTAATTTCAAGGATAGGTTGTTTGTTAATAAAGAATTTCACTTGCCGAAAAGGCTTAAAAACTAGAAAATAATCGACGCCTTCCTAACGTTAATAGTTTCCAATGCCATTAAATCTCACTAGATTAAGACCCTATTCTATAATTATATTTTTTATCACTGTACTCACTCCGAGCCTAAATTTCCTCAACAGTGCCGAAGATAAAGCCAGCGCCGATTGGTGGTCATTACAGAAAATCAAGCGCCCCGAAATTCCCGAAGTAAAAAATAAAAAATGGGTCAGAAATCCAATCGATCATTTCATACTCTCAAAGTTAGAAGAGAAAGGTATTAATCCATCACCCGAAGCAGATCCGAGATCGATTACTAGAAGATTACATTTTGATCTAACCGGATTGCCACCAGGGCCTGATTCCAACTCTGATATCAATAAGCTTTTGGAAAGTCCTCATTATGGTGAAAGGTGGGCACGTCATTGGTTGGATGTGGCTCGATATGGTGAAAGTAATGGTTTTGAATATGATCAACTTCGACCTAATGCGTGGACATATCGTGACTGGGTTATCGAATCACTGAATAAAGATATGCCCTATGATCGCTTCGCAAGGCTTCAAATAGCGGGTGATGTTTTGGAACCAAATAATCCAGGCGCAATAACAGCGACTGGCTTTTTAGTCTGTGGTGCTTTTGATGGACTAAAACCTTCAGGCGACAAACAAAGAAAGATCATGAGACAGGATGAGATGGAAGATTTAGTAGGTACGGTCTCCCAAGCCTTTCTAGGCCTAACTGTACATTGTGCTCGCTGTCATGATCATAAGTTTGATCCCATTCTTCAAAAGGAATATTATCAAATGGCATCGGCTCTGGGAGGTGTACACAGGGGTGATCGTGACGTCCCCGCCTCGGGTGACCCATCAATTCTAAAACAAAAAAGAGATCTTTTGACAAGTAGGCTTGAGAACGGTGACAAAAAAATTCGTGAATTGATTCTAAAGGAAAACAAAAATGTAATAAGAAAAAATAGTGGGCCTCGTCCAATAGCAAGATGGACCTTCGATAAAGACCTTAAAGATCAGATTGGAAATATGCATGGAAAGGCGATGAATGGTGCAAAAATAATTAACGGTGCTCTCGAACTCAATGGTCAATCAGGTTATGTAGCGACTGCTCCATTAGGTAGGGACATTAAAGAAAAAACTCTTGAGTCTTGGGTTAAATTAAATTCACTTGATCAGCGGGGTGGCGCTCCAATGAGTCTTCAGACCTTAGACGGAAAAAAATTTGATGCTATTGTATTTGGAGAGCGTGAGCCCAAGCGATGGATGGCTGGGAGCAATGGCTATACAAGGACAAAAACTTTTAATGGTGAGGAAGAAAAAAATGCCAAAGATCAATTTATTCATATAGCTATTGTATATAAAACAGACGGTGAGATCATCGCTTATAGGGATGGCAAACCATACGGAAGTGCCTATAAAACAGACTTAGTGGATTTTTCCTCCGGACAATCACAAATTCTTTTTGGCAAGCGTCACGAAACAGAAACAGGCGTTAATTTAATGCTCGGAGGCAGCATTGATAGAGCTCAGCTCTATGACAAGGCTCTGTCAGCAGAACAGATTGCTTTGTCTGCTAGTGGCGATTTTGTTTCTGAAGCAGAATTGGTAGCTCGCCTTAGGCCTGAACAAAAAAAGGTGCGAGATCATTGGATAGCAGAAATATCTCGAATCGATGCAGAACTCGGAAACATGAAAAAGAGAAAGGTTTATGCAGTCAAACCATCCAAGGCACCTACTACTCACTTACTAGTTAGGGGCAGCCCCTTCGAATTGGGAGTGAAGGTCTCAGCTGGAGGTGTTGATTCCGTCAAGGTTTCAGTACCTTCAAATTTTGGTTTAGAACCAGACTCTCCTGAGGCAGAGAGACGAAAAAAATTAGCAGAGTGGATAACCGCTCCTGATAATCCACTATTTGCACGAGTCATGATGAATCGTTTGTGGCATTACCATTTTGGAAAGGGCCTAGTTCAAACAACTAACGATCTTGGGTTTAGTGGAGGCAAACCCTCTCACCCTAAACTTCTTGACTGGCTGGCCGCAGAATTCAGAGATCAAAATTGGAGTCTTAAAGCTATGCACCGGTTGATGTGTGATTCGGCAACCTATAGACAATCATCAATTGATAATGCTGAGGCTCTAAATGTTGATGCAGACAATATTTTGTTATGGAAGAAATCAATGACGCGTTTAGAAGCAGAATCCATCAGAGATTCAATATTGGTCGTTTCAGGTCAACTCAATAAAAAGATGGGTGGTCCCGGATACCGCGACTTTAAAATGTATAAACATAAAGGTTCTTGGGTTTATGACGCCACCGATCCTGTGGGCATGGAGTTTAACCGGCGAAGTATTTATAGAACTTGGGCGAGAGGGAATGTTCATCCATTACTAGCTCCGCTGGATTGTCCTGACCCATCGGCATCGGCTCCAGTAAGAACAAACACGACCACTCCGCTAGGTGCATTATCAATGATGAACACATCTTTTGTTCTAAGAATGTCTCAACACTTTGCAGAAAAATTGGAATTGGAAGCTGGCAATAATGTCCAAGAACAAATCAACTTGGGTTATAAGCTAGCATTCATGAGAGTACCTAAAGAGGAGGAGCGAAAACTAATAACCGAATTTATTTCCTCTAATGGTCTGAAGGCTTTTTGTAGGGTATTAATCAATTCCAATGAATTTATCTATCTGAATTAGTTATGGACCATAAAGCTGCTATAAAAAGACGCGATTTCCTAAATTGGAGCACTCACGGAATAGGGGGGGCAGCCTTGTCCTCAATGTTCTTAGAGGATGGATTTGCTTCTCAACCAATTAACCCTCATTACGCCCCAAATGTTAAACAAGTCATTCACATATGTCTTTGCGGAGGCTTTAGCCAAGTTGATTCATTTGATTATAAACCTAAACTCAAGGAGATGCATGGTAAGTCATTACAAGCCGATGAAAAACCTGATGTTTTCTTTGGTAGAGTGGGCTTGCTAAGATCCAACGACTGGGAATTTAAGCAAAGAGGACAAAGTGGCATGTGGATTTCTGATCTTTTCCCTCATATCGCCACAGTCGCAGATGAACTGACAGTGATCAATTCGATGGTTGCAGAATCATCAAGCCACACACCCGCAACTTTTCAAGAAAGCAGTGGATTTCGCCTCAATGGTTTCCCGGTAATGGGATCTTGGGTGTCATATGGTCTTGGTAATATGACTAATGATTTACCAACCTATGTCGTCCTTCCAGATGCTCGAGGAATGCCGGCAGGCTCCACTAGCAATTGGACTAATGGATTTCTGCCTGCTGTTCATCAAGGTGTTCCGTTTAGAACAAGTGGAGAAGGAAATGCTATTAGTAATTTATTTCCCGCTCAAGAAATCGATCATACGGTTGAATCAAACAGTCGCAATCTTCTGAATAGATTAAATCACTTCCACTTAGAAGAATCTGGTCCCAATGACACCCTATCTGCGAGAATTTCTAGCTATGAACTTGCAGCAAGAATGCAACTCGCCGTTCCCGAAGTCACAAGCATTGAAGGTGAGACTGATAAAACGCGAGAAAATTATGGTTTAAATAAAAATGAAACTAGGGACTTTGGAAGAAGTTGTTTGCTCGCAAGGCGATTACTTGAGCGTGGTGTTCGACACGTCCAACTCTTCTCAGGTGGTTCTTTCGGTTCGCCCAGAATTAATTGGGATGGCCATGAAGATATGAAGCGTAATCATGGACGCGAAGCTTTGAGAATAGACCAACCCGTGGCGGCTCTAATTAAAGACCTGAAGTCAAGGGGGATGCTTGACGAAACGCTTGTAATGTTCACATCAGAATTTGGAAGAACTCCATTCACTCAATCTGCTTCTGATAAAGTAGGAACAGGTAGAGATCATAATCAAGTGGGTTTCAGTGTGTGGCTCGCAGGCGGTGGTCTCAAATCTGGATTTAACTATGGTGCCACAGATGATATTGGCTACAAATCTGTAGTTAACCCTGTTCCATGGTATGACTTTCATGCAACTGTGCTTCACTTATTAGGAATAGACCATGAACGTTTAAGCTATTACCATAACGGTATTCAAAGGCGATTAACTAACGTTCATGGTAATGTTTTAGCAGGGATCTTATCTTAATAGGGGAGATAATTCTCTCAATATCCATTTGTTAGGAAATGATTCTAGATTGTGATCAAAGAAACTGTTATTATTCCACTTTCGACATTGATGTTTAAAGTATTACGGTTTTGCAGCATAACTTGGGTAATTATATTAAGTACTCAAAATCTGTTGTTTGCTGAAAATGCTTTATGGTCTTTAAAACCAATCAAGGAAATTAATATTCCAATTAATAAAACCACTAATTGGGGATTAAATTCTATCGATAATTTCATACTAAGAAAATTATCCGAAAAATCATTGTCTCCAACCACACGAGCAGATCGTCGTTCAATTATTAGGAGGGCCAGCTATGATTTAACGGGTTTACCGCCTAAACCAGAAGCTGTTAGTGAATTTCTTGGCGATCCTGATGTTGATGCCATTGCTTTTGCCAAAGTCGTTGATAAATTACTCGAATCAAAAGCTTATGGTGAAAAGTGGGGTCGGCATTGGTTAGATGTTGTCAGATACGCCGACACCGCTGGAGAAAATAGCGATCATCCAGTCGAAGATGCGTGGCGCTATAGAAACTGGGTCATTCAATCCTTAAACAATGACATGCCTTATGATCAGTTTGTTCGGGAACAAATTGCTGGAGACATTCTTGCCGTTGGTAAGAATGGTAAAGAATTTGCAGATAATATTATTGCTTCGGGATATTTGGCGATCGCGAGAAGGTTCGGTCACGATATAGATAAGCGAATGTATCTCACCTATGAGGATGTAATCGATAACCTTGGCAAAACATTTCTGGGCCTTTCTATTGCTTGTGCCCGTTGTCATGATCATAAACATGATCCGATAACAAGTGCCGATTATTATGCTCTGTATGGCGTAATGGCTAGTTCAAGGCTTCCTTTTCCTGGATGTGAGCCTAAACAGCAACCAAGGGATCTCGTCCCTCTCGTTACCGGTGATGTCATTGAGGAAAACAACGAATGGGAACAAAAGCTCAAAAACCTTCAACATGATCTTATAGAAAATCCAAAAAAAGAACTCATGAAAGTAGCATCAGAGAGTTATAGGATGCTTTCTTCAGGACATTTACCAGTTGGAAAGTCCGTGGATCTTTCTTCTGATCCGATAAAAATTAATGTCAAAAAAGGTGAAGCCATACAAATCTCAATAGCCCCTAATACAAATCATGGTGCTGATACCACTTTGGTAGAATTAAAAATTAAACACCAAACCGATTCGGGAAACCAAGAATGGTCAACGCAAGATCTAGTAGACATTTTAACTAAAGGAAATCCACTTAATTCGAATAATTCGATATGGTACTTTCTTGACATTGGCCCTGAAGGACCCCGTCTTCTAAGTGAAAAGGCAGAAGAGATTGACGGTCAATCGACCCTAAAAAAATGGTCTATCGGTGGTCTGCCCTCTGTAGCCATTAACAATGGAAATGATCCAATAAAAGCCTGGACAGAAATACCCGCTAGAAGTTTTTTTGTTCATCCCAGTGCAGATAGTCCTGTTGCAGTGACTTGGATTAGCCCGGTAACGGGTAAAATTGAAATAGAATTGAAAATAGCAGATGGACATGCATTCGGGGATGGGGTGATTTGGCAGCTTCAACATTTTGCTAACCATAAAATCCATTCATCTTATGAAAAATTGGCGGTCGATAAGGAGGGCATCGCTAAAATTGAGGAACACAAAAATAAAAAACCAATAAGCCAAACTGATTATGCATATGCCGTAGCAGAGGGAAAACCTGAGGATTACCCAATCCATAATAGAGGTGATGCAAAAGATCTCGGGCCTATCGTTAAACGACGTTTTTTAACAGTTCTAGGAGGTGAGATTTTAGGTGACAAGAATAGTAGTGGTAGACTCGACCTTGCCGAAAAGATTGTCAGCCCAAAGAATCCTCTCACTGCAAGAGTAATGGTCAATCGTATCTGGGCTTGGCACTTTGGACGAGGAATTGTTCAAACCCTTAACGATTTCGGCAATCACGGAACATTACCAACACACCCAGAACTTTTAGACTATCTGGCTAAAGAATTTATTAGTGGCGGATGGAGTATTAAAAATATGCATCGCATTATTATGAATAGTGCGACCTATCAACAATCCGCTCAATCTGGAACAGGAGTCAAATATTATGCTGGTTTTGAAAGAAGGAGGCTCAACGCTGAAGAAATACGAGATTCGATCCTTCTCCTTTCAGGAATGCTCGATGAATCACCCGGTAGAGAACATCCATTTCCTCCAAAAAGTAAATGGAATTTTAGCCAACACGCCCCTTTTGCTGATGAATACTTTACCAGCAAAAGAAGTGTATATGTGATGCGTAAAAGAAATCGCATTTCTTCATTCTTTAGTCTTTTCGATGGTCCTGACCCCAATGCAAGTACGGCCAATAGATCTCAAACAACTGTTCCAAGCCAGGCGCTTTATTTTATGAATGATCCTTTTTTTCATGATTGCGCAGATCAATTGTCCGCGAATATTCGCGCTATAGGTCCAGACGAACGGCTTGAATATGCCTACCAGTTACTTTTTTCTAGGCCAGCGAATAAGACAGATCATGAGGATTTTGAGGCATTCGCAAAAGTCATGGCTCCAAATATTTCCAATGACCCTGAAGAACAGGACACTGAAATCTGGAGATCTTATTCCAGAATTTTAATGTCCAGTAATGAATTCCTTTATCTCGACTAATAAATGATTTCTCAACCTTCAGACCGCCGATCCTTTATTCGTTCCTTTGTTGCAGGTTCTACTTTGATGCCTGCCTTGATTAATGATCTTTTAGCTGATTCAAATAAAAGAGATCCTCTTTCACCTAAAAATTCTCATTTTCCTGCAAAAGCAAAAAATGTCATTTTCCTATTCATGACTGGTGGAGTTTCGCATGTTGACACCTTTGACCCAAAACCAAAACTGAAGGCAGACGTCGGTAAAGAAATTAAGCTTGATCATCCTGAAATTGAAAATCGCCCAGGTTATGAAAAAATATTTTTGAAAGCCCCACAATGGGAGTTTTCGCCTTACGGAAAATGTGGAACCGAAGTTAGCACTCTGTTTCCTCATGTAGCTCAATGCGTCGATGATATTGCACTCATTCGTTCAATGCACACCGATCATTCTAACCACTACAATGCTACATTGGGTATGCATACCGGATCCTTTGCATTCGCCAGACCCAGTCTTGGTTCATGGGTCAGTTATGGTCTAGGTACAGCAAATCAAAATTTACCCTCTTTTATTACAATTGCTCCAAAACAAACCTATGCAGGTACACAAGTCTATTCCAGCGACTTTTTGCCGGGTGCGCATCAAGGAACCTTTTTGAGGCC
>CERB01024998.1_pt1 | contig 10430 bp, 3 predicted proteins | sample 356271 | NCBI WGS metagenome assembly CERB01 (sample SAMEA2621155, study PRJEB7988) | marine metagenome | isolation source: saline water (ENVO:00002010), including
ATTAAATCTAACATAATCTTGACTTACTGTTTCAGCAAGAAAATCATCCCAATTAGCATTAGGATCTCTAAATTTATAATCAACAGTAAAACCTTCTTTCTTTATTTCCCTAGTACTAACATCAACTAGATTAAAACTAGCATCTACTCCTGCTCTATTTTTAAATTGAGAGGTGGCATCATTTCCATAATTATCTTCAAATGAATCATAATCAATAGAAAAACCCCATTTCTTTTCCAATTCACAATTTAAAGCATGAATAACAGGAAGATGATCTCCTCGTTGAATTACTCTTTTCTCCTTCTCAAGAGACTTATTAAAATCATGTGTTTTATGATTTCTTAAATATGGTGTGGAAACAGAATAAGGCATGATAAATTTATATTCAAATCAATTATAGCATAAAAAAACAGGGTGTCACGCACCCTGGTCTTAAGAAAATATAAAGTTTTGCCTACAATCCATACAAAGGTATGTATAATTTCTTAAGATTTGACTACCTAATCTCAAATGTTTTTACAGCAGTAGGATCAATACCTTCACCTTGAGCTGTTAGTTTATATTCAACAGGTGATACAGCAACACTTGGAGCTAGTTCTATAAGATCTGGAGCAACTACATTTCTTGTGCTAGAACTAATCTGACTAGCCCAATCAAGATCAGCAGAATTTCCATAGACTGTAGAGAATCTTCCAGTAATTTTATATCCCACTTGAGCAGGTCTAAACTTCTCAGTTCCAGGAAGTTCCAGAGAGTCGAATATTCTAGTACCAGTTGTATCTAGAACCTCAAATCCAACTACTAGAGGATTTTTAGTATGATCAAAAGGAGCACCCATAGGATTACCATCTTGATCATTAGGATTATTCCGAAGTCTTACTGTTAGAGTTACCTCCATTGTTGTTGAACCTGAAGCAAAAGAAACTGGTATATCAGCAACTTGATTTTCTACTACAACACCATCAACTACATGATTAGCAAATCCATCATGTCCTCTATAATCACTGGTATAAACTGCATTAGTTTTATTATAAGTAGCAGAATTCCAATCTATTTGTGCTACGTTATCAGCCATGACTTTGAGTTTAAAGGTTCCTGGAGTAACCTTTATAGAACCTTTTTTAGCCCTACTATCTGTTGTCAGATTAAATTTATATACTTGAGTTTGCCAAACAGTAGATGGAACAGCATCTCCAGTTTGCCAACCAGCTGGGTAATTATTAATATAGATCTCAGTAAGACTTGGAGTAACACCAACTTCCCTCAAAAATTGATGCCAATATTCATTATGAGCTACATACAGTTTTCCTTCATCAGTTACTAAATCTGCCGCCCAATCATTAGCTACTGATCCAGTACCATGAATACCTGTCTCATAAGCTTTTACCCAATTTGAATCTGCTAAACCTGCTTGTGCGTTAGCACTATTCAATAAAGTAATCTCAGCATCATCATCAGGACTTGTTCCATCTCTTAACTTAATTTCCAAGAGATCGGCACTAACTCTTCCAATCTCAATAGTTGTACCATCTGATCCATCTGAATCATAACTTTCATCTTCACCAGAAAGAGCATGACCAGAAGTATTTGTATGTCTAAGGTTATCCCAATGTAATCTATAATCACCATTTTCTAGAGAACAATCTATTATTTCAGGTCCTCTATTTAATGTATACCTCACTGCTCCTGTACTGTCCTTAATTTGAACACTACTAAATGGAACATCATCGATACTACTCCTATCTCTCTTCACAGAACGAAGTCTGAAGTTACATTTTGCTTCTGGAGTCTGTCCTGTAGGAGCAGTAACATGTAAAACCATACCTCTATCTGCTCCATCATCAAATCTTACATAAGTTGGTAGTGGAGTAATTTCTACTTCAGGAGGATCTGGTCTTGGTTCTGGTTCAACTTCTTGTTGACTTCCATCACATTCTCCATCTCTTGCTCCTTTTATATTTTCAGTAGTAATATCACCTACAACAACAAATGGCGATCCACAAATTGCTGATCCACCATTACCACCATTATTAGCACCACCTTCACCCGTTCCATCAGTATTCGCACCTGCTTCTCCCCATCCACCACCATTTCCACCTTTTGATCCATTACTACCACATGCTCCACCACTTAGGGAACCTCCCGATGGGCAAGTTGGACATTCACCATCAGTTCCACCTTGTCCATCAGTAGTTGCTTGATATAATCCTTTACCATTTCCACCTCTACCACCTATACCCTGAACAGCAGGAGTTGAAGAACCATAATCAACAGAATAATCCTGATAACATTTCCACCATTGTGAACGATGAGATCTTCCTGTTGGGTTGCCAAAATTGTCTATTTCTTCATAACATATACCACCTACTCCTCTTTGATATTGAGTCCAACCAGAAGGACAACCCCATCCACTAAGATTATATCCTCCACTTGGAGAGACAGGGCATATTGATACAGTAGTATAATTCCTACCAGATTCTACACAACTTCCTGTCTGACCTGGTGCACCCATGGCTCCACCTTCACCACCTCCACCTCCACCATAAAGCTGTCCGTCTTTATGAACATAGACGAAAGTTGTAGAACCTGTATGTTTTACTTTTAAACCAGTTCCACCATGCTTACCTGGATCACTTGACCCTTTAGGTCCACTAGTCCTATATCCACCAACTCCACCAGATCCAAGAACTCTACCATTAATAAAAATAACAGAGTTATGAATAGCTAAAGTGGGTTCTTCTAACTTAGCACCAGGTTTCTTATCAAATAAACCATTTGTTAATGATCCAGCACTTCCATCAGTTCCTATATCATCAGAATAACATGTAGCATTTATGAATATTCTTTTATCAACATTTCTTGTTAAATTTCCATCAGATCTACTGGTAGAATCTCTGTGATTTCTATTATCCCAGTCAATACCATTTGATCCATCCCACCTATTCATACTATAATTCTTAATTATAGTTGAACCTACATTACTAAAATCACCAACAGTAGCATAATATCTCTTAATAGATCCTCTAAATGTTTCTAAACTTAAATTAGTTCCATTACCAGAGAAAACTCCACTAGGATAAGCATCACCAGATATTTTAGTTGTTGTCTTATCACTTTCAAACTCATTTTCAGTCGCATTTGGAACATTAGCACTAGTGTAAGTAGCATTAGTATTTCTAAAATATTCAGATGCCTTTACTTTATTTCCAACAGTATATCCCTTCTTAAAATACTTTCCAATATCACTAAACTTAATTGGTACACTACCAGTAAAATATGGTCCAGCAGTTTCAACAGTAGTATTACCATTAGTATGAGTTCTCTTTATATCATCTGGGAAGAATTTAGTATTATATCCACCTGTACCTGGAGTATATGGATCAGGTTCAGTTGTTGTACCTCCAGCATTAGAAGTATCTTTTAAAGTTATTGTTACTTTCTTTACTAAAACAGTTCTAGCAGAATCAGTATATAATCTTATCTCAAATGATTCATCTCCCTCTGTTACATTATCATTAGTAAACGTATGAGATATACTTCCAGCACTTCCATCAGCAGTAACTGTTACAGTACCAGAAAGATCTCCACTCGATAAATCAGTAGAACTTATACCATTTAATGACCAATATAAAACAGTTGATGCTGCAACATTAGTAGTAGAAAATGTAGTTACAAGAGTTGTTCCTTCATTAACAGTAAAATTAGCAGGTGATATTGAATAAGTAGAATTAGTAACTGATCCACCTGAACCTATAGTATAATTATCATCTCTATTAAAAACATAAAAAGCTTGCCTTTCATTATAAACCATGAAAGCACCACTCTCAGCAGTAATTTCAAAATCACCCCATGTATCTCCTTCATCAACACTGATCTGTAATTTTTGTAAATTATTAGTACTCCGTAACCTATACTTGTATAGGTTTAAGTTGAGATTTTCATCAGTAGATATTCTAATTGGATAAGTTCCACTTGCTATACTTAATTCAAGAGGTGTTGAATCATCAGATTCTAAAAACTCTCTAACACCATGAATTTCTACTTTATGAATAATTGATGGACTATTATGAGAAATTGTAAATCTTTCATTTATTGGTCTGGTTTGACTTATTCCCTTCCAAGGTGTTAAAGATGCGTTTTTAGAACCAGAATCTATAGTAATATATTCTTTAATTACCTTAACAGAACTACCCATAGTGCTAAGAGCACCCATCCATTTTGGATCAGTAGCACCAAGAAGGCCATTTGCAGCACTATATCCTCTATAGAATTTACTATCTTCCGCACTAATAGAATTAAGTAATGTATCTTTTGCTGTTTTTGGACTCCAAGATCTATTTTGCTGTAAAGCACAAGCAATTAATCCAGTAGCAACTGGAGCAAGCAGCAGATGTTCCACTAAAAATTGTATCATTAAAAGACTTGCCACCTGTCGGATGACTTTCAACTCTTTTAAGATAAGTTTCCTCAGTATAATCATCACCATCTTGATTATCATCCTTAACTGATGCTGCTAAAACACAAGAAGGAGCATAAAAATCAATACCAGATCCTTTCATAGAATAATCTGCACCATTAACATTATAATCTACCCAGTCTCCATCATCGTTTGGCCAGTTTAAATTCGTTGCGGCTCTAAATGCTGTACCACTATCAATAGTCTCTGCTTTTATGTCATAATCACTACTAGTTCCTTCTTTAAAAGGTCCATCTGCTACCATTCTCCATTCATTTCTCAATGCAGTACCTATAGATCCAATAACAAAACATGGTGCGTTATCGTGATCATCAGCTACTTGTTGTGGAAATCGTCTTCTATGAACAAATTTATCATCTACTTTATTATTATAATCAGCATCACCTGGTTTAGTACAATAGTGACCACTATTACCAGAAGCCCACACTATATGAACACCAGCTTCAATTGCTTCTCTAATATCAGTATTTTGTACATTCCACCCACCTACTGATTGTCCAATATTAGTCATCCACTCAGGAGTAGTTAAAGAATCATAATTATAAGCACCTGTATCAGGTATTTTTGCAGGCTCAAAATAACTAACTAAACTATGAGCATAACCTTTTGAATCATAATATTGATGCTTAAGCTTATCTCTAGCAAAGTTATACTTACCATCTGTTATAGTACCATCATACGAATATACTCCTTCCCATGTTTTATTTGGACTTATGGCAAATTCTGGTATAGTGTATCCTTGTCCATTTACTTGAGCATCATAAGTTCCAGAAGTTCCTCTATACTCAAATGTTCCAGCACCATTCTGAAAATTATTAGGATTGGTTTGATTAACACTACTAGCATTAAGACCAATTGAGTTATTCCACCAACTAGCAGAACCCCAACTATTATTCATTATTGTTGGATCTTTTTTATTAGCAGAAAGATATGATTTTGGATTATCTGGTTTCCAAAGATGAAAATACTTAACAAAAACATGTGATCTTTGGTTCACACCAACTCTGTTTATTGCCCATTTATTACAATTAAACGCCCATCCAAAATTCTTTCCATATGCCAATGAAGCAACAGGTGTTCCATGACTACCATCTTCAGTAGGTGGTGTATTTGACTGACCACAATATCTACTTCTAGTATAATTTACTGCACCAGTGTTCTCATCAGCAGAAAAAATTCCTATTGAAAATTGTACATTCCTAGCAGGTATTATATCACCATTTTGGTCCTTCATAAACTCATCTGATCTAGAAGATGTATTAGTCCACCATGATATAGCAGCAGATTCAGTAGGAACAGGCGTTCCATCCCAACGTGCTTCTAGTCTTGTATCTGGATCAGCATTAAAATACGCAGGATCAATATAATATGGAGCATCCAATACTATATCCAAGACACCAGATTTTCCATGTCTCGCTAAAACATTACCTGGAAGATAATTTGGGGGATCATTATCAGGATCAACAATAAATTCAGGATGTGCATTCCACACAGAACCATCACATATAACTAGATCTACATCATATCCATCATTTGTATAAGTAACATCTGAAGTTTTTACTTCACTTGATTTATTAGTCCAAGTATTAATAGCACCATTTTGACATCTTAATAGTTGATAACCTGTTCTATTCTTTTCTGCTGCTGTAGGATTTGATATAGGTGGGATAATAGTAATAGCAGGATCATTTCTCTTTACAGAACCTGTTTGAGCAGATGTATTTGCTGGATATCTCACCAATCTCCATGCTAAACCACCAGGATTATAATCCCAACTCTCTTGCCAACTATTCTTATAATCACCATTCTTTATGTCAAATTTAAAAAGATACTTATCAGCAACAAAATCTGGAAGCCAACCTAAATTTATAACCTGAAACTTGTGATTGGCTGTATTATCTTGCAGTATTCTTGGGTTTAATGCTACATCTTTTTCATTAGCAGGAGCATAATTATTCCATCCTTGTAATGGATACACAGTAGAAGAAGGATTAACCGATGGCCAAACAACTTCAACCTCACCTTCAGCAGCATCAATAGAAACTTCTAATTGATAAAATCCAGGAGTATCAATAGTAAACGCACTCAAACAAGTTTGAGTTGTATTTCTAATACTCTCTGGATCAGGTTGTGTTGTATCAGCAGGAACTGCTGGATAGACACCATAATCTTTTAATAAAGGTAATGTATCCCAATATTGCATACCAGGACTATTTCCTGATAAATCAGAAACTTTAACCCAATTAGTAGTTCCCTGATTAAGTTGACCAGTAGTACACATTAAAGAAGTTTTTACTACTTCAGGAGCATCCATCTCATAGATAGATCTATAATTTTTTACATTAGTACCAAATCTGTAAATATCATCAACCATGAGCATCATACACTCTGGATGAAATGTAGGATCTATTTCAACATAATCAATATCTGGATGATTTTTTAATTCTTCAACTTCTGATAATGATAATTGATATGATCCCCTAGTGGGACTAATAGACATATCATCCTTAGAAGTACATTTTCTGGATGGTATATGATTTTCATTAGTACCATCACTAAGTAATTCTTTATGTATTCTCTGCCATGCCTCGGCAGTCTTAGCCTTTACCTGATAATTCTTTCTTGCCATCAATAATTACCTAAGTTAAAGAGTTCCAACCACTATTCCAATATTGTATTTCTCCGTCCGTACTATTCCATATTATTGATCCTGGTTCCAGTCCCAGTAAACTATTTCTTTCAGAAGTAGTAACTCTTGGTAATTTCATATGTCTCATATTTGGTATTCCAGCAAAGGCAAAGTCAACAGCACAAGTAGCAACTGTAGTTCCAATACCAACATTTGAGTCTGATAGAACTGCAACATGACCATTTATTGTATTATCTACATGAGTGAAAGTAGTTCCTATACCAACAGCAGCAAATAATCCAACACTCCTCTGAGCATCTAGTGCCGTAGCGTTCCAAATATTTTCACGTGCAGTTCCAATCGCAACTCCATTAGTAACTTCTATAATATTATTAACATCAATATCACCAAAAGTAGATATTCCAGATGGTCGATTTATATCAGAAGCATCTATTATTGGTGGTAATGACGCATTACCTCCAATTAATTGTCCACCATCAATTTCTAAATCACCGATAACCCTAACACTTCCTGTAAATGTGGAATGTCCAACAACATCCAATTGGACTTCAGGATCTGATTTATTAATGCCTAAATGACCTTTATAAGAAAGAGACATTAATTTAGCATTAGTCTGTCCATATATCCAATTAAATCCACCAGTATTAATACCAGTAAAGTTACCAGAATGAATATAAGAATTAAAATCACCAAGATCTCCATTAATTAAATCAAATGTCTTATCTTGACTTCCAAACCTTATCTTTGCGGTACTTTCAGCAATACCAGTTAATGAATTTTGATTTTGTCCTATACTTATAGTTGCGTTCTCTTTTCCAACAATATCAACAGTTGATATTCCAGCAGAATAAACCTCAATAGCTCTTGTAGGATTATTAACACCTACTCCTAATGTATCGGTAACATGAGCTTTAGTTGCGGTAACAATACCAATTACAGATCTATCTGATTCTAAATCAGCAACAGTTCCTATACCTGTAGCCTCTAAATTTGTAGTATCTACTCTCGTAAAAGTAGATGTGTTAGAAGTAATATCACCAGTAATATCACCTTTAAATTCAGTAGCAGTTATAACACCAACAGAATGTAGATTATTAATCTTAGCAGTAGCATTTGTAATAATAACATTACCCACTAAAGTAGCACCAGAAGCAGATAAGTAATATAGTTCTTGAGCAGAATCTTCTTTTATTATTATCTCTGTATATGCTCCAGCACTACCTTCAGTACCACTAACATTTAAACCATCAGTAAAAGGTTTAGTACCTGCTTCATCATAATAAAATCTGAGAGGATATGAAGCGTTAGAACTATCACTCTGATCAAATCTATATGTTCTACCAGGAGTAAAACTTAGTACAGGAGATTCTTTTCCATCTATAAAGTATCCGTTAGCATTACCCTGACCCGAATATCTATGGTCAGATGTCTTAGCATCAACAGTAACAACTAAAGTCTTAACTGAACCATGAGGATAACTAACAAGACTTACTCCCTCAATTGCAGGTGTTGTTACTATTCCAGTTACATGAAGATCTGATGTGGTAACAATACCAGTATTATGAACATTAGTTGATTTTACTTGTGTGATAGTAGACTCAGAGCTTGTAATATCACCAGTAACATTTCCTTTAAATGTTGTAGCAGTAACAACACCAGTTGCTACAATACCACCTTCCGAATTAATACCAACTCCTTTCTCAAACGCATTTATATTATTATTACCACCAACTTGGAAAACATGTCTAGGATCATCAGTTGAAACACCTACATTACCAGCAGCATATATGCTAATATATCCCAATCCAGCATCCTTATCTATCCATTGAGATGTTGGAAGATTATCTAAGTATTGACCATCTCCATAATAAGTAACTGTTTCTCCAACATTCTCAGCAGTTATAACACCAACAGGATCTCCTATCTTAACTCCAGATCCACTAGTAGAACCAGTAATAGCAGTATTCTCAATATTAAGAGTGGTTGCTGTAATTGTATTAAAATTAGCTTGTTCACCTGTTACATTTCCCGTTGTCTTAATATTACCAGCAACATCCAGATGTGTCGTTGGTATTGTAGATCCTATACCAACTAGTCCATTTGAATTAACGACGAAATTATCATCATCAACTTGAACACCGCTACGGAAATTAAAAGACTTTTTAATATTCGCCATCTGAGATATGATTTTTTACTATTTATGTGTTAGTTTTGTCTTTATTTCTTGAACCTCAAATCATGTTCTAAACCTTCAAGTCTTTTAGTTAATTCCTTAACTGCTTCAACTAGAAGAGGAATCACTTTTTCATAATGAACACCATGAATACCATCCCCACGAATCTCTGCTACACCAGGCAATCCAAGTCCTTCAATTTCTTGTGCGATCAGACCAGTATCTGCCTTTCCTTCCCAATCAGATTCTGCATTCCAATTAAATGTATTACCACTGATTGTGAGAATTTTCTCTAATGGATTCTCAATAGGTGTAATGTTATCCTTTAATCTATGATCTGATGCAGAAGCAAACGCAATAATATCACCACTAACATCTAACCTTCCTTCAATTTGAACACCATCAGTAGTAGTTTGAAGTTTATGAGTTGCAGTTCCACCATAATATAATTTAACAGAACCATTAGACCTAGTATATGTTAAACCTTGTTCTGAATTGTCTTTATTACCAATAATAACTTTATTATTACTTTGTAGATAAAGATGTGTGTTATCATCGGTAGCAACAACTCTAAGGTTATCATTAGATGAAGCAGAATCATGATAAATTGCTCCCTTTTTATCCGCAACAGTAGCACCACCAAAGCTCACTAACTTATTGCTTGGGAAGTGAGATCCACCACTGAATATTACATTACCAGCATAAGATCCACCACCACCAACATTTAAGTTTTTACCAATACCAACTCCACCTGCTACTCTAACAGCACCACTATTAATATTTGTTGATTGCTCATCATTCTTAACACCTAATTTTCCACAGATATTAAGATTCTTACCGAAAGTTGCTCCACCTTTAACTTGAAGAGCACCTTTATAAGTTGATCCACATACTATATCATCATAATTTGATTCTGATTCCTCATCATCATTGTTTATGTAAACAGTATGACTGGTTCCAACCTTTATTGTTTGAGATTGGAGTAAGTTATTAAACCTACTAATACCATTAAAGGTTACAGGACCATTGAACTGAGATAGAATCTGTTTAGAACTACCACCTTCAACAAGTAATCTCTCTTTGATGATTACTTCATCAAATACAACACTCAACTTACTTGGATCTTCACC
>CERB01021127.1_pt1 | contig 10265 bp, 14 predicted proteins | sample 356271 | NCBI WGS metagenome assembly CERB01 (sample SAMEA2621155, study PRJEB7988) | marine metagenome | isolation source: saline water (ENVO:00002010), including
TTTTGTAATTAACAATTACATCATAACCTTGCGTATCAACAAAAGCTGTTTGATAACCAAATTTTTCAAGAATGTAACACACAAACAATTCTCCTATTCTTCCTTTTTGTCTATTGTTATTCCCCAAGCATTTTTCCAAACATTGTGGCGGCAGCGGCCGATATACCACTTGCTGTTAAAAAGATACCTATAACAATACCTTTACCTGACTTCATTTGCCCTTCAAGAGAATCAAGTCTTGTATTTAATCTTGTTACTTGCTTTTCAAGACTTTCGACTGCTTCTATTAATTTGCCTTGTTCAAGTTCAGATAGACCACTCATAACAATTACTCGTCATGGTCGCAGTCATAATGAACATTGTTAAAGTTTAAAGCTAATATCTTTAATACTTTTTTAGCGTCATCTGGTAAAAGACTTGTAGGAACAAAGCTACATACTAAAGATGATATTGTTACCACACTTGTTAAAATTAATAATAGTATAGACATTTAAACTCCTATTCGTCTGGTTGTTCTGGGAAATCAATATAAGGAAATCCTGATTGCTCTGGGAAATCTCTTAATGATTGTCTGTATGATTCCATTTCTTCAGATAAAGTTCTATCAGTAAGAGCGTAATGGTCTGTATTTTTTAACAGTTCATCTCGTTCTCTCCTTTTACTTGCCTCATCTGCAAATTTTTCATCATCTGTCTTACTTTTTACAGACCAACCTAAACTCCAATTTCCGTCTGCATAAGAAGGGGTATCATCTGCTACCGCTCTTTTATCATCTGAAACTTCAGGTCTAGCTTCGTAAGAAACAGGATAAACTTTATAAGATTGTAAAAGTGAATCTGATATTTCACTAGGAAAGCTAGTGTTAGGATTGTCTGATTTAAGTTTTGAAATAGAGTAAGGGTATTCATCAATAACACCTCTACTTTTTTCTTTAACATGACTCATTTTTTTCTCCTTTGTTTTAATTAATTAACTAACATTTGAACCAGAATATAACTTAGTCCAAACAGCATCTTCTCTCAATGTTGTCCATTTCTGAGGTTTATTAGAATGTTCTACAGGAAAATCAAACTCTATTGTAGAACCTACTTGTCCGTTAGTTGCATCAAGAATACGAATTTCGTATCTTGCATCACTTACAGCATAATTTGGTGTCCATAAACCAACATAACCATTATCATTAATTCTTCTCATAGAAAAATTAGGTGGGTCATAACTGTTGGAAGAAGGAGCAGAATATATACTAGCAGTTGCTTTATATACAATATCTGAATAATCTGTGCCATCACCGCCTGATTCATAATTCATTGAAGGTGAACCACTACTATATGAAGTTCCTGTTTCAACATAACCAAGATTATAAGCAACATTAGTATAGCTAGTGTTATAAGACCTAATAAAACCCCACATACCTTTTACTCCGTCTGAAACAACTGAGCATGATTGTTCATAATCAAAAGTTAAATTACCAGCACCCGTAGAAGGTAACAGTATTGTTCCCATATCTTTTGGGCTTGTTATTGTTGGGTTAGGTGGTTTTTGAGATGACTCATTACTAGAAGTAATCCCCATTGAATCTCCTGTATCACCAGAAACAGCACCCATAGCCGTTGTGCCATTCCAAACATTCCAATTTTCATCAAAATATTTATGCATTGATAAACCTGAGCATATTCTAACTGCCGTTCCTCTTGAGTAATTAGAAGTTGGGCCAAAAAGATTGCTTATATTTGATACACTTATAGGTGTGTCTTGGTCTATAGCGGCTGATTGAAATTTAACATTATAACTACTAGCTGAACTTCCCTCTTGCCAAGCAATATAAACTTCTCCAGTTGCATACTCTTTCCAATTATGAAAACCACTTGTTGAATTGTAGTCATAATTAACCATAGCACCACCATTATAAAGAGCTTCATTACCAAAACTACCAGATTGGAAATCTCCAAAAACTGTTGGCGCTGTTGTTCTATCGTTAGTAAAAGTATAACCTTGAAATCTATTGCCTGAAGTAGAGCCACCATAAGTAAGATGTTGAAGCCAACCTAAAGTATCTGTTCCACCTGAACTGTTAAAATAAACAGGAGCGGAAATACCATAGCTAGGCCCGTAACGAGTAGAAGTAAAGGTAGGTAATGTTGAGGTATATCCTGAATAAAAACTAACATCTCCTGTTTCTACATCAATAGCCCAAGCATAAGGATTACTTGAAGCCATAACCCACCAAACTTTTCCTATTTCACACCAAAAAGCCAAATCTCCTCTGCCGTCTGTAGGAAAAGAATAATATGGGTCACCACTACTTAATGAGTAACCAACCTCTTTTGACCAAGCTATATTACCTTCAGTATCGACTGCATGAAGAAAGACTCTATCAGTTCCGTCATTATCACTTTTTGTTTGAATCGGGTGTAAAACTTCTCCAGCACTACCACCCCCACCAGCGGCAGCCATTATAGCTTTAGTTCCTGTTGTCATTTTTTACTCCTATTGTAAGTCTTGTCCTGATACAAAACCATACCAATTAGTTCCAGCATCAACAGTTAATAGCACTATTACATCTACATTAGATGTTGATAAAGTAGGTGATGTTCCAGCGGCCCATTTAACAGCCGCTCCCCATGCAATCGTGTATGCAGAACCCGTTATTTTCAGAACCATAGCGTAAGCATCTCCTGAAGTTGGAATATTACTTATAGTTAATGTTGTTATATTTTGTGAGGGTGTAAACTCGAACACATTTGCAGTAGCACAATCTAAAGTTAGTGTGCCTGTGCTTTGTGTAACTGCTGATTTTGTTTCTCTAGCACTTGTTGATTTTAAAGTTGTGGCTGTAACTGCACCAGCTACAGAACCACCTATTGTTGTTCCGTCAACAGTTCCGCCGTTTAGGTCAATAGTTCCTACAGTTCCTAAGTCAGTAACAGTAGCACCATTAAAAGTAATAGTTCCTGTTCCTGTTAAGTTTGTGGCTGTAATAGCACCAGCGGTAGTTCCACCAATAGTTACTCCGTCAATCGTGCCTCCGTTCAGGTCAACAGTAGTTACTGTGCCTAAATCAGAAATTGTTGCACTAGCGGCTGATATGGCCGCAGAATCAAGTGTAACAGTTCCACTACCTACTAGCGTTCCACCTACACTTAAAGTTTTTCCCGAACCGACTTGCAGTCCGACTGAAGTTCCTGTTCCAGCATCGGCAAAAAGAGCATCAAGAGTATCTAAATCAGTATTTAATTTAGTTCCCCATGTATCTGTAGAAGCACCGACTTCTGGTTTAGTCAAACTCAGATTTGTTGTTGTTGTATCTGCCATTTGCATTTACTCCTTAAAAGTTATGCCGCTACCTTATAGACTTCAGTCCATGTTGTAGAAGCGTTTGGTTCATCAACCCATTTATATCTTGCACTAAAGTTTGTAGATGATTGGGCTGATATATTTGAAACATCTATAAACACTATTCTATTACATACAGCCGTTACAGTTGCTACTCCGTTTATAGGATATGGTAATCCTGTGAAAGTAACATTTCCAACGACTGTTAATGAAGAAGTTGCTTGGGCTGGTATTATTCCACCTCTTACTACTTGAGGTGTGATTGTAATACTTGATTGCCCTGTTGATACTGCTGAACCACTTGCAACATAACCAGCTGTAGCTGATACAGTTGCAACGGCATTAACAGTAACACTTGCATCTCGTATAGTTCCAGCTGAGTAGTTTCCATAACCATATTCGCCAGACGAATAAGTATCTACAGGAACGGCAGCCGTTAAACTTAGACTTGATGCTGAAGAAATAGAAATTGCACCACTTTCGGTATAACCCCATTTCCCAAAAAGATTTGAACCATAATTACCTTGCCCGTAAGTTCTAATAGCCCTTTGGTTAAAACCTGAAGTCGCAGTAATAGTAGCACTAGCATCTGAGTAACCCCAAACACCAAACTCATTATTACCGAATACTCCTTGACTATAATCTCTTGTAGGCATTTATGTCCTTATGTTAAATCAATATCTAAATCACCAGCGGGTACTCTAAATACATCTCCTGTTGAAATTGCTTTCGATACAGATAAAGTTCCTACTGCGTATAAGTTACCACTTGTTGAAGCGTCTAAAACTCCAATAGCTACGACTGTTCCATAACTTGCTGTTGCTGTTGCAAACTCTACAGCCGAAGTATTACTAGATTGACTTGCTGTTGTGGTAAAAGTAACTGTTTGTCTTGCATACCCTGTTCCAGAAGTTGAAACTTCAGTTCCGCCTGTTCCATCATCACTTGGCGCTACAGTATATAGAGCCAAATAAAGTGTAGAAGCGGGAGTAAAAGTCGTTCCCGAAAAAGTGTGGGCAAGAATTTTGTTTTCTAAATAATCGCTAAAACTCATTTTTTAATCTCCTTATTGTAATGCGGTTGCTTTCATTCTTAATGTTGAATCGCCTACTCTTGCCTTTTGGTCTGCGATTTCTAAGTCCTTAACTAGCTTCTGATATAAGCTGGCCCAAACAGCTATTCTTGAATCATCTACAAGATATGGTGCTGTTTGCAATAGTGTACCATATAAATATATATCTGGATTACTGTTTAATAACCAATTAGTTGTTTCTGTATCAGTTAAGTTAGGGATTTTACTATAGTATGTTATTTCCCCTGTTAAGGTTGCGGAATCAGGAACGGGTAAAACTTCTAGTTCCTGTCCTACTATTGTGTAAAATTTTGGTGTTCCACTTGATGTAAATGTTGCTCTTAATTTATCTAATTTTTCGTTAGTAATAAATTCTAAAGTTACAACGGGATTTGCCTCTACCACAAAATCTACTGTTTGAAGCCAATCAGAAGGTACTGCACTATATTGTGAATCAATAGTAGCTGTGGCCCTTTTTATCATCTTTCTATTTCTTATTTCTTTATTAAAACCAGCTTCAGCTAAAGTAATAAAATCAGGTATTGTTGTAGTTAAATCACTTCTATTTAACCAATCTGCAACACTTGTTTTAAGTTGTGAATAGTTAGTTAAGGCCATTATACAGTTCCTTCTCTTGTTCTAAACGCTTTGTTGTCAGCATCATTAAGCCATTTTTTTAAGGCTTTAGGGTCGTCTAAAATGCCTTTTTCTTTTAAATCGTAATAAAGAACCATAGGTATTGAGGCGACTTTATTCCAATGACCATAAGGGTCGCGCTTATCGCTTTCATTAAATTGTTCTCTATTGTCTTTAAGTATTTCAGTAACATCTTGTTCTCTACTTAAAACAAATTTATGCTCTCCTTTACCAGATGTATCTTCCTCAAAAGTAAAGTTATTTGAAATCTTTGTTTCGTTATCGAAACTTATTAATCTTTTTCTGCTCATTTTTTTAGTTTAGGGGTAGTCGCAATCGCTAACTACCCCGTTTTCCTATGTGATTTACGAAGCTGTTAAATCAGCACACACTCCGAGAGCGGCTTCATTTTTAACTTTTAGTCCGTATTCTACAAGTAACATACGCTTCTCAGCATCACCCGTTTTAGCTAATTCAGTAACTTCAAGGGGTCGTAAGAAACAAGTTGAGTAGAACTCAGGGTCTAAGACATAAGCATCTCTTTCTCTTTGGAATCTGTTAGGAACAATATTAACTGCTCCAAAATCTGATACATAAATATCAGCAGCACCAATGATAACACCAGCTTCAGGTTTTTTAACTTCATACCTATTAGCTGCAATACCTGAGAAGCCAGACACAACAGTTTTGTTGTGAGGGCCAACCATAAGCATTTTTGGTGTTCCGCCTTGTGTCCAAACTGATTCTATAACTGCATCAAGAATTGTAAGAGTAAATGCTCTTCTGTTACCAGCTGTAGCATCACCAGCAGCGGCATTAACAATACCACCAGATACAGTCGGGTCTGTTCCACCCGTTCCTCTATCTGAGTTTGTTTTTAGCCATGCTGGTAGTCCAGCTGTTTGTCTAGCAGTACCCGTAGCACCACCTACAGCCGCACTATTGGCCATAAGTGTTGTTTCTTGGTCGCGCTTTAACTCTTGTCCAAGTTTAGTTATTTGATAAGCAAGTTCAGAAGTTCTGCCCGCTTCATTAATAACTTCCAAGTTGTCTGCTAAGACAACAAGTTTTCTTGAAATGTTTGTGTAGTTCCCGATTCTTGTTGTTGGATTCGTTGCTGGAAAAGTTGCAATATCATCACCATCAATTTGATAGTTTGTCGAAGCAGCTGCAAGTGAATCAGTTTGCCACTCAAAGAAAGTGTTAGTAACTGTTTCTCTGCCGCCATTTGACATAAATGGTGTTTCTTCAGGAGAAATGTTGTAAATGATGTTGCTTAATTCTTCACGAATACCAATAGCTGAATACCGAGTAAATGTATTTGCAATAATTGCCATTGTTTTATCCTCTTAAATTAATCGTTTAACAACATGGAAATAGCTGATTGTGCATCACGCCAATTTCCATCTTTTTTTAATCTTGAGGTAGTTCTTTTATATTTATCGGTTTTTTTAGGTGGTTTACGGCTGCCGCTTCTCAAAACTTTTGTTTGTCCTGTTTTAGCATTAACCCGTTTTTTCGTTACCTTTTTCTTGCCTTCATTAAAAAGCATAGCATCATACAAGATACTTATATGATTTGCTTTTGCCAGAGCATTGACTTCCATTTCAGTTACACCACGCTTTGTTAAAAATTCTTTTAACTTTGCCTGTTGTCTTTGTGCAATCTTCGTGTCTTTCCATGCTGGTATTTCTTGCAATAATTTTTCAGCTTCAACAGCTAACATAGCTTGATGTTCTCTCACATAGTCTTGTTGTTGCCGCTGTAAAGTTTTTTGCCTTTCGCTTTGTATTTCAGCAAGTTTATTTTTTTTAGACTGTTGATAGTTCTGCCAATCCAACCTTTTTCTGTTAGCCTCTTCAGGATTAAGATTATACTCTTGCTCCCAATCTGGCTCTTTATCATCTAACTGTTGAATTTGACTTTCCAGCCTAGATAAACCATCTAAATATTTTTGTCTATCCTCATTTACCATAGCCTTTTCTGCCTCAAAAAGTTTCTTTTGTTCGGCTAGTTCTTGGCTTTTTCTAGTATAACTCTGTTGCCTTGAATATCCGTTAGTCAATTCGTCTAAAGTTTTTTGCTCAACCTTGCCGTCAATTTTGACTTCATATAGTTGTTCTTGCAAATCTTCTTCGTAATCTTCGTCAGCTTGTTCATCTGCATACAGTTCGGAATCTTCCTCATCTTCTAGGACTTCTTCATATTCTTCAGAAATTTCCTCAGAAGGTTCGTCTATATATTCCTCGCCAGAATCAGCATCTTCAATAGGCGGCTGTTCGGACTCTTGTAAATTACCTTCTTCTGGTTTCTCGCTTGGGCGAGTCAGAATATCGGTAACTTTATCTACACTTGATTTTAATTCAGGCGATTCCTCTATAGGGTTTGTCGCTTGGTTCATATTAAACTCCTTTTTTGTTTTTGACTATATTGTCTGCCTTTATCTTCAAAATATGAGCGTTGTCTGCAACGGCCCATAGTTTTTCTTCCAGCAAGTCAACCGCTTTCAATAAATGAAAGTATTGTTCTCTTTCTTCTGCGGCATGAGGAGAAGTTGTAGCCCATGAAGTATGGACATCTTCTCTTACACTTTGCATGACTGCTTGAAAAGTCGTGTCGTCTAAAATGCGTTTTGCATTTTTTCCGAATACAATTAAATCGTCTATATGGTCTTGTGGCTGGCTCAATTTTTAACCCTCGCCATATCGCTTATTAATCTTTGTTGTGTTTTCATTTGTTCCCTATCCCTTTCTACTAAAGCACGAATGACTGTAGTTTCTACTTGTGTGCCATATTTTGCCTCAATTTCGGCAGCTTTTAACATAATTTCAGCATCTAATTTATCTCTATCTAAATCATCTTTTCGCTTCATTTCTTCGTTATCAAGCTGCAATCTAGCGTTAGCTTTCTGCATATTGGCTTCTATTTCTTTAATCTGCACTTCAATTAATTTATCTTGTACTGTTGGTTTCTGTTGTTGTGATGCAGCTGCTTGTTGTGCTGTCATTTCAGGTACTTCCTTAAAGAAAGCTGAAGCATCTTTAAAACCAGCTAACTCAACCATCTTAGCCATAGTGTTTCGATACTGTGTCATATCCACTATTGGATTTCCTAACCCAAGTCTTTGTAATATTTCTTCTTGTTTAGAAGCAATAACACCTAAGAACTGCATACGCTCTTGGGCCGTACCATTTCCTAAACCAACATTAACAATACAATCCATGCCTGTTTGCCAAACTCTAGGGTCAATAGGAATCCACTCGTTACGCAATCGTACTGTTCTTTCTTTATCTTGATGCTGCGCTAATAATCTGTATATACCTTTAAATAAAGGTTTCATTCCTGTTTCAGCAAATATTCTCGCTATTAATTCTATATGTTGTTGACCGCCTTGAACAGTTGCTTGAACAGCAGCAGCGGTAGATGACTGAAGCGCATCTGGGTCTAGGCCCATTGAAGCCTTTGATATTCCTGTTCTATTTTCCTTAACTTCATCTAAGTAATTCAACATAGGGAAACAATCTTTACCAACAAATGGCATATTGAAAGGTTGTACTGCGCCAGCATTTCGTTGACGAATAATGCCGCCAACTTCTGTATTCATAACATCTTCTATGTTTGCTTGCCCTTCAACAACTGCAACTCTAGGGTGAACACTTAATGCAAGACTATCTAACATAGAGCGCATAACCATTGATTTCACTTTTTGTATATCTTCAGTTATGTCTGCAATACTAAGTCCAAAGAAAGTGTGTGGCTCTGGGTCAGGGCAGAAAGACACAAAAGGTATAAAGTCGCATGGTAAGTTTTTCATAATTTCGTAATTATCGCCCATACAACAAACTCTGCGTAATTCAGCTACGCCATCTCCTGTCATATCTAATTTCATATATGCTTCGACATATTGAACTTTTAAATTGCTATCATCTTCAATCGGGTCAATGCCGTCAGCGCCAAATTGATTTCTTGCTTGGTACTCTGCATTGTCATCTAATTCTGTTTCGTATGGTGCTGCATATTTCATAACATCATCATAATCGTAACCCATCTCAACAAGGTCTGATACTGTCAGGTATCGTCTATGGCCCACAATATAAGAATCTTCCATTGAGGTTGCGTTGCGGTCAATTATAAATTCTTCTGGAGGAACAGACTCAATCTTGACGCAGCCTTTCGATTTTTTTCTGCTGGCCTTAACATCATGCAGTTGTGGCATCTCCATACTTTCTTCCATTAACTGCGGTATAACTTCTTCGGCTTCTTCTTCTGTTTCAACAACAGCTTCAGGTTGTTTGTAAGCTGGGTCAGGATAAGATGTTATTTCGCTTATCATAACTTCGTCATCAGACTCTAAAACACTTAACTCAACATCTGTTATTCCAGAATATTCGTAAAATTCAGAATGGTATGTATCTTCCCAATAATATTTTATAAAGCCGTTCTTACATAACAAAGCATCTTTAAAGGCATTATAAAAAATTGGAAAGCCGTCATTGTCTTGTTGTAGTACAATGCGGTTTATATAATCAGTAGCTTGTTCAGCTAGTTTTATATCTTCTGCTCCAAATGGAACAAACTCTACAACATTTTCGCTGGAGAAAAAGATACGCATGAGGCTTGGCATGATGTCTGCGATTGTATCGTGAACATCAAGTGAGATGACTTGGCTTCTTCCGCTTTCTTCGTTACCGAAAGGTTTACCCTGATAGTAGTCAATGCTCGTAGCCCTGAGTGGTGAAACTGTATTGTCAATAAAGTCAGAAGCATCATCAAGGGCAGAACCCACAATACCTTGCAATTCCTCTTCGGAAGGCGCTCCATTATCAAACTCTTTCGTACTCATGCCTGAAGAATCTCCGACATCAATAGCTTCGTATGTATCGTCAGGCTTCATTTTTATTAACTCTATTTTTAGAAACTTTGTCTTTTTGGGGTTTCTTTTTGGTTTGTTGTTTTTTACTCGCTAAGTAGTCATGGACTTCGTACTGAGCATCATATCTCGTAACCATACAGGATTCCTTATTTTGACACTACATATATAGTGTTTCTGTTTTTTAATTTTAAATGATTCTAAAAATTTTTCAGCACGGAAATTGTAATATAGTTACAAAGTCGAAGGGGGGTCATTCCTATATTTTACTGAAATCTCAAATTAGTGTGTTTTATATAAAACCCAAACCCCAGACCCCTACACAAAGAAGGGGGGATTCTTTATTTTTTTTTT
>CERB01050547.1_pt1 | contig 10264 bp, 16 predicted proteins | sample 356271 | NCBI WGS metagenome assembly CERB01 (sample SAMEA2621155, study PRJEB7988) | marine metagenome | isolation source: saline water (ENVO:00002010), including
AAGAAATGAAGAAAGAAAAACTGTTTAATTGGAAAGTTAAATTGCAGTTGGTCTTTATAGTGTTGATGCTAGTGTTAATTAATGCAATAGCACCAAAGCCATTTGCAAAGCATGAGCAAGTTGAATGTATTAATATAAAGGAAAAAACATGAGAGTAATAAATTATATAAGGCTATCTTCAGAGTCGCAGATAGATAATCAAAGTGCGCAGATACAGCATGAAACAAATGAGCATGAAATTGAAAGATTAAAAGAGTCGGGAGATATAAACCCGCATATAAAATCTGAAAAGATAGATGATAGCGGAGTATCAGGGCTGTTAGATTTTCAGGATAGAAAGTTTGGTAAGGAATTATTAAACCTAAAAGAAGGTGATTATATTTTTATCAGTCATGTTGATAGGCTTAGTAGAGATAATAGAATCTATGCTAACTTTGTTCATAGATGTAAGTTAAACAAGGTAAATATTATTGCACCTAATACGGGTAATTTAACAATGGGTGCTAATGCTAATCAAAGTTTTTTATCAACAATGCAAGCCGTGTTTAGTGAATATACAGTTAAAACAACCAAACAAAAATGTCGCTCAGGTAGCCAAAAAAAGAGAGGTTATCCATACCATGATTTTCAGGCCGTTAAAAATGGCATGGGTGGAAGAGTGCCTTATGGTTACAGGAAAGAAGGCAGCGGAAAAAATGCTTTATTTATTCGGGAGTCTTGGCATGAAGAGGCTGTTGATTTAATTCATAACTTACATAAAAAAGGTAAATCATACAGAGAAATTGCAGCAACAGTAACAGTTGCATTTAGCCCGTATGAATCTGCGAAGTTAAGCTATCAAACAGTCTTAAAAATTATTAAAAATTCAGAGGACTATGAATCTACATTAAAAATTAATCAAGAGGTTATGTAATGAAACAAAAACAGTTAGAAGAAAATATAAAAAAAGATTTAGCGAAGTTAGGCACAAAGTACAGGGCCATGGGAGATGAACAGGAGTTATTTTTTATGGCCTTTACTGCGGAAACATTTTTATTAAGCATGATTAAGAATGTTCCAGCTGCACAATCATTAATAATCTTTGTTAATATATTAAATAATACTTTGCAAAACCTTTTAAAAACTTATGCACCGAACATTGACAATAACAAATAAAGTATTACATTAAGAACCATAATAATATACTTCGGCCCGTCTAAATTTTTGTTGACGATTTAGGCGGGCTTTTTTTATGCCTTATAAAAATGCTGCTGTCATCTTTCCTAATTTAGTGCTTGACAATAACCGAATCAGCCTGTATAATGAAATAGTCAACAACTAAAAGAGGTATATTATTATGACAGAAAACTTTAATAGAAAAGTATTTTACTCAAGTCGTTATCAATTATCGCAAGAGCAGATAGATAACTTAATTAATCATGTTACTAATGAAAAAGATAAATCAAAATTAAATGATTTACTTTGGAGTATTCAAAAACCAAAAGGTAAAATGGTTGCCTATCAATTATGTAAACTAACAGATACAGAAAAAGATTTGTTAGAAAAATATAATATAAATTTGCAGCCATCAAATAATCCGCAGCAATATATTATAAATCCATATTCTGATGGTGGCGGCTTAGATAGAACACAGACCAAAGAAAAGGTTTTTGAAATCTTATCAAGCCAAATAACTAAAGATAGCAAAATGACCAAGGGCGCATTAATGAGATATGTTCGGGATAACTTTGAAGGACAATCCGTTTATAGTGATGTAGGTAGGGTTGCATCTAAGGTAATTAAATTAGAAACAAGTCGAACAGGCCGCTGGCAAGTTTGCACAACTGCAAGACACATAAGGAGGAAGTAATGCAAGTTAATAAAAAAGTAAAAGATAATTCATTGATAGTAGAAACAGCTGTAATAGATGGTAAAACATATAAAGCTAAATTCTCACGAACCTTTGGAACATGGATATTAAAATGTAATGGCTTGGCCCAACACGGCCTAACCATAAAAGAGTTTATGAGCGAACAGGGTTTTAGAAAATTTTATAAAATGCCTAAAGGAGTTCCTTTACCTGATAGAGCAGAAAGAAAGAATCAACTTAACCATCTATTAGAAACGGAGTGCTGGTACGATATAGAAGGTAAATATAAAGTTACTAAGGTTGATGTTGAGCAAGGCAGCGGGCCAAGGGTAGTTCATCAGCCTAACTTAATTATGACTTGGTTAAGTATTCGCTTTATGGATAACAGCCACCTCTGCGATTGGAGAGAGTTCCAACAAATTAAAAATGATTTATGCGGTAAGGATAGGGAGGCCGTAGAAATCTATCCAACAGAAGATAGATTGGTAGATGAACAGAATATGTTTCATTTATGGGTATTACCAAAAGGCTCTCAATTTCCTTTTGGTTTTAGGTTACCATCAACTATTGATGATAACGGAACGAATAGAGATAAGTAAAAAAACTTGCCAAGTCTTATGCTCTGCGTGATAGGAAGGAAGTAGAAGTGTGCTGCTTGGCAAGCTAAAAATAAAACATTTTTATATATAGTGTTTTATTATAAACTACTTTGCATTAAACAACACCCTTAACATTTCGCATTAAAGGCTGTTTCCAATTCTTATAAGTTTGGCCAGCCCTTGATGCGATAGCATCACCAGCCATCAATAAGACAAGAGCATCAGCATAATCAGGGCTGCGACCAATGCGTTTTTTAATTTGCTCTTTACTTTCAACTTGTATTCTACCGCTTGCAACAAACTTGTATTTAACACTAACTAAATCAGCAATCATTTGTTCATTCCTTGGAAGGCTGCACATTCTTTCTTCTAACCAGCCTTTAAACTTAAACCATAATTCGCTGCGAAGATTTAAATAAGTTTCTTTTTGGCTTGGGCTTTCAGCAACATTAATACCAACAGCGGACATTCTACCAATGTTATTAAGGGCATCTAATACACCATAACCTAATCCAATAGCATCAACATATACTTCAACGGGCCTTTGTTCAGGTTCGGTTGTATCAAACTCAGCTTGTACCCTTCCTGTTAGTTCCATTAAATCTAATCGCTGCCAGCTTTTAATTTCAGTAATAACATTACCTCTTCTTTTAACTAGAACACTACTATCGTTCCCGTGCCTTGCAACATCTAAGGCCCAATAAACATCACGAACAGTCTTATCAACTTCAACTTCTCTTGCAACAGCAGCCTCAATTAATTCTAATGGTATAATGGTATCATCATCAGCTTCAGCAAAGTTACCTAGTACCCTAACAGAAAATGCAGCAGAACCTTCACCATATCTTTCTTTCATTTCCTCAACAAAATCTTCACTAACTCTTGGGCTGTCATAAGCAGAAATATGATAAGTTTGCCAGCTGCCTTTTAACTTGTGGTGCGTATCATAAAAAAGGCCTGAGTTCCTTGTCGGGTTGCCAAGTAAAATTGTAGTACATTCTTCACCACTCATGCTGCCAGCCGCACTTTCAAATATTGTTTCAGGTATGCCTGATGCCTCATCACAAAGTAAAATAACTTTACCCTGACTATGAACACCAGCTAATGCTTCGGGCTGTTCTTTTCTTGAAGTTCTTGCAGATATAAAAGCCTCTGCTCTTCTTGATTTTAATTCAACTCTATCACTTTTAATTTCAACTAAATCTTGTAAGGCTTGTGGCATTTCTCTTATCCACTTTTTTAACTCAGCAAATAAAGCATCAAACAACTGCCCGCTTGTTGGCGCAGTTACAATTAATTTACAATTTAGGTTTGTTAATAATGTGTGTATTAATACCCAGCTGGCCACAGATGATTTACCAACACCATGAGCAGAGCGCACAGATATTCTTCTCTTGCCTTCAGCTACATCATTTAAAAGATTTTGCTGCCAATCATCAGGCTCGACTCCTAAAACCTCTTCACAGAAATCAACAGGGTTGTCTTTGTATTTAGATATAAAATCTACAAATGGATTTTTATTCACTTCTTTTTACTTTTCTTTTTACTTTTCTTTTTCTTCTTTTTTTTAGAAGGCCTACCTACTTTAGACCCGTAACTTCCTTTACCAAATGGCATAATTAACTCCTTTAATTTAACTTACTCTTATCGTATTCCATGCCGTAAATACTTTCTCCAAACAAACTAATAATATTCATACATTGTTTTGCGGATTCTGTAAAATCTCTATAACCATGACAATCCCTTGGGCCTTCACAGCTACATAAATTTGATTCGTATTCATAACAAATAACTTGAGCGCAAGCATCTACCATTAAATCCAAAAAATCCTCTTCTGGTATTTTAACTAATGGTTTCTTTATATCTATAGACATAGTGTCTATATTATACATCATTATAGAGTTGTGAGATAGCTATTGATATTTCTTTATTTAATCTTGTAAGGTTGTCTAGAGTTGCTTCTATTCTTATACACTCTCTTTTATTGTTGCTTATAATAATGTAGTCTTTATTGATACTTATACAATCAAACTCTTCTGGTGGAAACAAATCGTCTAATTTAGTTTTGTTCATCTTCTGGAACACCAAATAATTGATTAACCAAACTATCAGCTAGTCTATCTATTTCTTCTTGCGGCAAGTCTTTTAAATTTTCATTTTGCTCTAATACAATTTCATCAAAAGTAAAATTAATTTCTCCAACATCTAAAACATTTTCTTCTTCTGGTGAAAAATCTACTTTTATTACATTATCATTTTCATCTTTAAAAATTTTAGAGTTGTCTTGCTTTTTCTTTGAGTCGCACATCTTCTATTCTCCTTTCTATTTTTTTAGCCTCAAGCATTAACCTACTTAAAATTATTGGCGACCTTAATCTACCAAAGTGGCCGTTAGGTGATTCTAAATCTTTTATACCTTTAATAAATTTCTTATAAATTATTATCTGCTCTTCTAAGCTGCGGACTTTATTTTCTAAAATAATTTTCTTTCTTTTTTCATTGTTCAGTTTTGAAGTTAAAATTAATTTAGTAACCATTATAGTTTTCCTTTTAAATATCCTTCTATAAATTCTTTATCTTCAAAGTCTTGCTCGTTTATGTCATCATATTTAACAACATCTTCTTTGTGCTGCGGTATTTCTTTTGACCTTCTACGAATACTAACAAGCGGCCTTGTTTCTTTATTCTTTACCGACACTAAAGTTTCAACAGTAGAAAATCTTTTTTTACAAACTAAACATTCTCTTCTTCTTCTAATTGAAAAATCTTTTTTTCTGCTTTCAATTACCTTTGTTTCCCGACTATCACAACTTACACATTTCATTTTTCTAACCAAGGAATAGTATCATCATAAGGCCCATGCCATTTTCTATCTTTATCATGGCCTGTTACTTTTACTTTTCTTCCATCAACATCTATACAATCAAATTTTTCTACACTTGCTTTTCTAAATATTTCTTTGCATTTATTTACTTCATGTAATGTTTCTAAGATACAGGCTATTTCTTCAAGAGTATAAATGATACCTCCTCCTATCTTTTCAAACACAATATCTTTTTCTAATTCATTCTTAACAATGTAAAATTCTTTACCTTCCCTTGATACAGCTTTCCAAACATCTCCTGTTGGTGGCTCATGGCCATCTAAACGAACAGCTTTATCTAAAGCGAGATAACCTTTCTTTAAATTATTAGCTGCCTTACTAAATAATACAGGCTCAACTCTATCTCTTATTGCTATGTTCATTTTCTTTTTTGCGTTATTAAATTTCTCAACTAATTCTTTATTAGCTAATTTTTCTAAACCATTTACACCCCAAATTTGCTCCATGTTATATGCAACCTTATCCACTTCTTGAATATAACTTTGTCTTATCTTTTCATCTTTTTGTGTGTTCTTAGTCATTTAACCCAAACCTTTTCATTCCATACGCCTATAATATCTTTGTTTTGTAAACCAAGCATACCTCTCTTCAATATCTGATTCTTAGCGCTTGTGGTTTTTTCTGTTAATTGAGCAAAAATTAAAAACTCTAAACTGTCTAAAGTTATGTAAGTTTGCTCACCATAATCTGAGTTAATCCAGCCAACTTTTGCAACCTCAGATTTGCTACCATGAACTATAGCATCATAAATTAATTTCTGATTACTACCTAATTTAGGAACATACTCTGATGTTGTTGTGTTGTTTTCTAGCACCCTTTGTAAGGTAACAGAACTATCACCAATCAATGCTCTAGTTTCAACTTCTAATATTATATCCTCAAGGGCCTCTGCATCTTTTTGTTTTTGCACAGTTAGGTGAACATTAGGCGCAGAGTGTTTACAATGAATAGATGTATCGACACCACCTAGTAAAGCACTAGACCCTCTTAGACCAGATGATTCGTTTTTCCCGCTATGATGTATTACTAACACAGCGCAGCCTATTCTTTCTCTTATATAATCACAGCTACTTATAAAAGCACCCATATCGCTTGCGCTGTTTTCATCACTACCAGCATTTGATAAGGCCCTTGCAACTGTATCTACAACAATTATTTTAAAACTTTTACCAATAGAATTAATAGTATCGACAAGTTTATCTAATTCTTCTTGCTCTAAAAAATTTACAGTTTGAGCAAGAACATGAAAATCAGGATTTTGTTGTGGTTTATTTTTTAACAACCATGCTTTAATTCTTTTCTTTAAACCACCTACACCCTCACTAGCGATATATAATGCTTTACCTTTACCGCTATTAAATCCTTGCCAATCTAAACCACTAGCAATAGATAATGATAAATCTATACTTACAAAAGATTTATATGATGCTGGCTGCCCGTATAAAACAGATAATGAATTTTCTGGTATTAAATTTTCTATTAAAAAGTTTTGGTTTTGTAATGACATAATGTCAAAGACTGACATTGTTTTAAATACATTCTTAGTATCTTCCTTGTAATCTTCTGCTGTTAAAATCAGTTCTTCTATATCACCACCAGAATCTAAGTAATCAGAAATATCTCCTTTTTCTTTAACTTTACCATCAAGTTTAACAAAATGAAGGCTCTTAGAAGCCCGTACAATCGAATTTGCAACCTTTTGTATATGTTGATACCCAGCAGAATCGTTGTCTGGAATTAGTATAACCCTTCTATCTGCAAACCATTTGTTTAAAGAATCATTCCAATTCTTGCTGCCTCCGCTGTTTGTTGTGGTTAAGAAACCTAAAGACATTAATCTATCAGCATCTTTCTCACCTTCTACTATTAGTATTGTTTTATCTTTTTGCTCTAATATCTCTGGTAAATTGTAAGGTAATGGCTCAATACCATTTAAACCCCAATGCCACTTATCATCTTTATAATGTCTTTGTCTAAAATCTTTTGGTTCATAACGAACAACTTGATACCTTAATTCTCCAAGTTCATTTCTATAATTATATTCTTTGACAATTTTTTTCTCTTGCCTTCTCTCAAACTTTTGTTCCTGATTACCTATTTCAAAATTTTCATATAAGTAATTTGATAAATCCCTTCCTGAAAGATTTTTCTTTTTAGTTATTAAATCTATAAGGCCGCCACCTTCGCTATCTTCAAAGTCATACCATGTTGCATCTTTTAAATTAATAGCCTTGCTAGACCTTTTACCAAACCGCCATTCGTCATCAGTCTTTAATGTAGGTTCACCCCAACATTCTTGAGATATTATTTTAATAGCTTCTATATATTTCTTATCCAAAAAATGCTCCAATAAAAAAAGCAACAAATAAAATACTTGTCATTATTAAAAATAAAAATTTTTGAAAACTCATGGCTCTATAAACTTCATTCTTGTATCACCTTCAGCTGTTCCACCTTCCCAGATAAACCAAGCATAAGCCGTTGTTCCACTACGACCTTTAGGTGCTTTTTGTTTCTCCCTCCACAATGTTTGTCTTGCAGAAAATATCCAAACTCTAGCGGGAGGATTAGGTTTAAATATTTCGTAATATCTTTTTTGGCCCTCAAGCATATTTAATCTTAAAAACAAAGCTAACTTACCATTGTGTGGTTTTGTTAATTCTATTCCATGTTTAATAAATTGATTTGCATATTTAAAAGGAGGATTAGTTACAATGTTTCTTGGTATGCTGTCGCTATATCTGCATTTTAAAAAATCAGCTACAACGCTTATATTTTCGTAGCCGTGGTCAATAATATCAGTAGATAAAACAGTATGGCCTTGGTCTAAAAAAACTTCACTTATATCACCTAAACCACAAGCACATTCCCATATTCTTCCTACAAACTTTTCTCTTTTTAAAAGTTCTTCAGTACAAGATTTTGGAGTTGGGTATAAATCATGTTCTGGTCTAAGGCCTGTATTAATTTTTGTATTAGATTTGGATTGTAATTTCGGCATTTAAGTTCCTTCTACACATAACTATTTCGCTATCTCCATCAAAGAAAAAATTTCCAAAAGAGATATAAAAAATAAAAAACAAATTAATCATTATTTCAGACTTCTCGTGTTTTAGCATATTAAAGGTGTTGGAAAGAGTAGAACTAGAGAGGGGAGAATTAAACTAACTATATATTGTTAATTGTTTCTACTCTTTCCTTATCAGTAAACACCCATTAAATGCTTACTAATTCTTAAAAATCGCTGTCAAAATCTTCAGATAATGTATCTAAATCTTCTTTACTTACTTTAGGCTCTGGTTTTACTTCAGTAGTATCATCAGATTTAACAGTATTATTAGGCTTATTGTAATCAATCATAGCCTCTGGTCTTTCTACCCATTTTGTAAATGCTCCTTTTGGTAATTTTACAGTAGCCTTACCAAAAGATTGTGGTTCAGAAACACCCTTAAAACTAAGTAATGGTAGTAACTCCTTTTTATCTGTTTTCTTTACATAAGCATCATGCACTTTATCAAACCAATTTAATACACTTAGCGCATTACTACCCCAATTAATAACTCCAAACTCTTTATTGTATAGCTTGACATTAAAATATTTTTTATGGTCATCATCTGGTTTTTGAGGTAATTGATTCCCAATAGGAACATCAATAATACTTGGTTTGCCGCCTGTTGCAAAATTAGCCCAGCCTACTCTTACACCTCCCTCAGATAAATCAGCAACAACATTAAAGTTGTCGTCTATAACTTCCTCAACAGCTTCACTTCCGTTCCAATATTTTCTAATCCAAACACCATCTTTAGCATTAAACTTTAGTCTGTCGTAGCTTTCTCCTGTTGTGTTAGGTTCTTCTTCAAATCCAAGCATATTTTTCTCCTTATAAATTTATGGTTTCGTCTTTAAATGATATTAATTCTTCTTCTGGGTTTAAAACTTTATAATGCCAATGAGGTATATCTTCCTCACCTAATTGTATTATTTTATCTTCGTAATCTAAAATAACACCTTCTGTTATAGCTTCATTGTAATCGTGTAATGCGTTTAACATTCTTTCTCTACCTTCAGCTACAAAATGTTCTGGTAATTCATAAATGCAAGAGGCAAAAGGCGGCTCTTTTTCTACGCACATAAATAAAAATCTTGATACTGTTTTACCTGATGTTCTTTCCCAGCAATAGCGATACCATGCTTCTTGTATATGATAACCCATATTAGCTATATCTCTTATCATAGACCTTTGACTTGCATCTCTTGTTGTTTTTATATCAATAAGAATATCAGAAGTTTCGCCTTCAATAACTCTATCTACTCTGGCCTTACCATGAAAAGATGTATCTTGACCTAGTAAATCTATTAAATCACATTTTACAGATATTTCATTTTTACCAAAAGGTGAGGTTAATATTTTTGCGCTTTCAGTTTTATTGTAAACCGCATCTCTAGCCCTAATACAATCCTCATAAGTTTGGTCTGGTAAAATTATATCATCAGGAAATTCTTTTTTTAAATCTCTATATTCTTTTGTTTTTCTATCTTTGCCGCAGCGCTTTACATTTTGTTCAAACTTTTCTGGCTCTAACAAAATATAATGTATTGCTGTTCCTATATCAAAAGCCACACTTTTTTTTGGTCTTTGTCCTATAGCATGAGCAACAGTTGAGTTGCTAATTTGTTTTAATAATGTTGATGAAATACAATTTTTCCAATTAGGAGCATTTAAATATTTATCAAATTCTAAATTGTCGTTAGTTACTTTTGTTGATTTCATAATTACTTCCTTCAACAAACAAAATATATTGATTCGATTTTGAATCAAATTTTATCTAAAATATTTACTCACAACATATCAACAGATATTTTATACTTATACACAGTTTTTGTTTTATGTGGTCTTTTACTTTTTTAGAATCAAATTATAGTAGTTTTTTT
>CERB01179430.1_pt1 | contig 10264 bp, 8 predicted proteins | sample 356271 | NCBI WGS metagenome assembly CERB01 (sample SAMEA2621155, study PRJEB7988) | marine metagenome | isolation source: saline water (ENVO:00002010), including
TGAATAGTGCCAAATCCTGTTGCCATTGTTCTATACTCCTAGATGATCTTCGGTGAGAATCATAAAATTCATCTGCCTATCTTCACAGAAGTCTTCTGCAGCGTCCCACTTGGCACGGTTCTTAGCAAAAGTTAGTGCATCACGCTTATAGGCAGCGGTCTTTTTGTTTTTAACATTCGGTGGTTTGGTTTGTTTCTTGGGCTTGATCTCAATAATATATTTTGTTACCTTTCCTGATCCTTCACGAACTTTGATATAAAAATCAGGATAGTATCGTCTTACTACACCATCAGGTGCTCTGTATGGTATAATAACTTCCTCACTACCCCATTCTAATATAGATGGTTGATTATCACAGAACACCATGAACTTTCGTTCCCAAAGTGACCTGTAAATAACTCTTCTTGGGTTACCACGGTACTTTTTAGGATTAATTGGTTTGTAAATCCCAGAGTACGCCATAAATATAATATGTTCCCTTATATTTATAAAACGTGGCAGATTTTATAAGCAGTTTCGTAGAAGCAACTAATCAAAATGGAGGTATGTCATTCTCCAATAGTTTTAAAGTTGATATCAGGGGTACTGGTATGGCTAGTGGTGGAGAGAGCATTACTGACGATTATGGTATGTCAGGTGACACGATGTTCAGTTTTCTATGTGATGAAGCACAACTTCCTAATGTTCAAGCTGCCACTGGAACATTGAAGGGTAGATATCTAGGTGAGGGACAAATAAATTACGCCCATACAAGGGTGTTTACAGAATTTCAATTAGGATTTCAATGTGATGCAAGTATGACACCATTATTGTATCTTAACGACTGGTTTGGGCAAATTTTTGGAGAAATACCAAACTCTGGCAGGACGACTTATGAAAATAATAGATCAACTTTTCTGGAATATCCATCGCAGTATTGTAGAGACATATACATTACAAAAACAGAAGCAGGACCTGGTGGTGGTGCTAGTAGACAATCAGTATGTTATGTAATGGAGAGAGCATGGCCATTTGCAGTTGATGCAGTTCCCTTACAGTTTGGTACATCACAGATAACTAAAGTAACAGCACAGTTCTATTATACAAGACATCACATAGTTAATAAAGGTAACTACAATGATGTCCAATCAGGAGATACTGCCTACGCATAGCAAAATTGATTTTTCAATTCCATAAAAGCGGGAAAAAAATTCCCGCTATTTTTTTGTTTAAAAAGTCGCTAAATATAAATATGACCTTGGAGTAAATATTATGGCATTGCCAAAAATGGATTTACCAATTTATGAATTGGTATTACCGTCAACAAAGAAAAAAATTAAATATAGACCATTTCTAGTTAAAGAAGAAAAAGTTTTACTAATTGCACTAGAAAGTAATGATGAGAAAAATATTAGAGAAGCAGTTGTACAATTATTGAAGGGTTGTATTCAAACTAGAATAAAAGTAGAAAATTTATCTATTTTTGATTTAGAGTATATTTTCTTAAATATTCGTGCTGTGTCTGTAGGTGAAGAGGTGCAAATGAAAATAACATGTACAGATGACAATGAAACTGAAGTTGGTTATACTTTAAATTTGCAGGATGTACAGGTTAATTTTCCAGAAGGACATTCTAGTAAAATTATGTTAACTGACACCACAGGTGTCATAATGAAATATCCCGCATTTGATAGATTTGTAGATTCTAATTTTGTAGGAAAAGGAGTAGATCAAGAAAATGTTTTAGATATTGTTGCAGAAAGTATAGATCAGATATTTCAAGGAGAAGAAGTATTTGACCAATCCACTACAAGTTCAAAAGAATTTCTACAATTTGTAGAAAGTTTGACTAATGAACAATTGGCAAAACTTCAAGAGTTTTTTGAGACTGCTCCTAGACTTGAACACAATTTTAAGATCACAAATCCAAAAACTGGAGTTGAATCTGATTATACTATATCGGGACTGAATAATTTTTTCGGATAGCCCTCTTTCACAATACGCTAGAGGGATACTATAAAACTAATTTTGCCTTGATGCAACATCATAAATACAGCTTGAGCGATCTTGAAAATATGATGCCTTTTGAAAGACAAGTTTACACTACATTATTAATGCAGTACCTAGAACAGGTAAAACAACAACAAGCACAGAAAAAATAATGGCAGCAGGAACAGTCGGTTACGAAGATACTAGAGGTAATAATAAAGATTACCTAGGTATGGTTGCGTCTCAAATTAAAGATAGGGTGACCGATGCGTCTGACATGGCAAACGAGGAACGTCAGTTTGCAGAGGAGAAGGCAGAGGAAGGTGGAACTTCGCTAGATGAAGCAGGGGTAGGTAGAGGTTATTTTTTTGGTAAAGCATTAGGTAGTAGATTTGGTGGAGATGCGATTGCTAGAACTAGAGGTAGATTTGCAAAGACTCCAAGTGCAGGAATAGATCCTGGTGGCACTACTGCATCTAGATTTCGTGGTGGATTTGATTATAATGTAACTAATAGAATTATCAATGATGCTGCATCTGACGCTGGAAATGAAGCACTTACAAACTCAGTTGTTACTGGATTTGCTGGCGTACAACAATCAAATATTGCGATAGCAAAAGCACTTGTAAGAATAAATGATACTCTTTCTGGAATAGAAAGAACACAGATGAACATGGCAAGAGCGATCATGTTCCAAGGATATATGATGGCAATGTTGCGTAGTGAGCAACAACGAGCAGCTGGTAGAGATTCATTAAGAAGAGAAGAGAGAAGTATAGAAGGTAGTGGTGGAAGTGGTGGTTTTGGTGGTGGTAATATAGGTGGTCAAGGTTATGGTGGTGCTGGTGGCACTCGTGCAATGACCAATGTTAGTGAGCAGAAAAAAAATCTTGCTCAAGGATTAGCAAGTTTAGGAACATCTGCTGCATTTAACCCATATGCACAAAAAGGAGTTATCAAAGGTGTTAAGAAAGTATCACCTAAAGCTGCAAGAACTCTTGCCAAAAATGTTGCACCTATCTTAACAAAAAAAGGAGCAGCAGCAGTCGCACCAAAAATAACAACTACTGGTGGTAAAGTAGTAAAAAATGTAACAACAGGTGCTGGTAGAACAATAACTAAGAATATTCCCAAGGGAGCAAGAGCAACAGTATCCTTAGCAAGAATGGGTATGAATAATACTGCCACTCGTAAGATTACTAAAAATCTTGCTAAGAATATGCCAAGTATTGTTAAGAAACCAATTGCAGCATTAAATCCTACAAAAATAGCTGGTCTATTAGGTGCTTCAAAAGCCCCTACTGGTCTTCTTAAAGGATTCAAACCAGCTGGTCTTCTTCCAGCTGCTGGTGAAACAGGAGTCAAAGGCATGGCAAGCATGATGGGTATAGACGAACTAGATTTCTTGCTAAAAGATTTACCAGATGTTCCAATGTTAAGCGGTTTTGACAATGATCTTGCCAGAATGTCAGGAGATCAGGTGGGAGATCTTGCTGATATGATGGGATTAAAATCAGTCAAAAGTGGAAAAAAAGCTGGTATTGCACTGGATATTGCTTTGAGAAGTCCTACAATATCAACACCAGAAGCTGCTGTTAAGATGTATGGTGAATTAGTAACAGGAACAGGTCCTTACACTGATGTTCCATTTAGCACAAAAGAAGCAGATGAAATATTAGAAAATATGTTGGGTGAAAAACAGTTTAAGAAATGGGCAAAAATGGCAAAAAAACCAATGAAAGCTGCAGCAAAAACAGCTAAAACTGGTGCCATAGTAAAAGCATCTTCTAGTGCTATTACTAAACAATCTGCTAAAACTGGTGGTAAAGCAGCAGCAAAAGCAGGAGGAAAAGCAGCAGCAAAAGCAGCTGGTAGATCTCTTTTGAAACAAATTCCACTTATTGCTGGTCTTGCTGGTGTCTATTTTGGTATTCAACGTGCAATGGAGGGAGATCTTTTAGGTGCTGGACTTGAAATTACTTCTGGTATTATGGGTGCTACTGGTCTAACGCCAGGTGTTGGATTGGCGATTGATGGATTCTTGCTTGGTAGAGATTTAGGTATGATGAATAAAGGTGGAAAGGTACATGCGGGTATTGGTGGAATGATTCCTGGTGGAGGAGTAAATGAGGATACAATACCTACAATGTTAACAACTGGAGAATTTATAATGAATAGGCAAGCTGTTGATGAGATTGGTTCTGACACTTTATCCTTTATGAATAATAATGCTGGAAATTTTGGATTTAGCAAATTACTTGGTGGCAGTGGTAGTGATCTTGATTTGACTGGAATTAGTACAAACGTAGAAGAGATTGCTCCTGCTATTAATTCATTATCTCAACAAATTGTACAACTTTCTCAGGGTGGTGGAAGTAACGTAGTAAACAATGTAGTCAATAATTATGGATCAGGTGAGAAACCTGGTGAAGGTGGAGGTGACTCAGATGGAGGAGACTTCTCTGACTCAGGTCTAGATGCATTTAGATTAAATTATCTTGGGAGTCTTATGTAATGTCTACTGAATCAGAAGTACAAGAACAAAAAACGGAGGCACAATATGCTACACAAGCAAGTCTGATAAGTTGTGTCGTCACAAATAATCAGGGAGTAGAATTACCACCACTTAATGGTGATATGATTCTAGGGTTCATACATCGTGAAAGTTTACTGTCTCCTTTTATGAGTGGCATTTTGGCAATTAGTGATAGTGCTGATTTCTTGAATGGACTTGATATGGATGGAAATCAATCACCAATAGAAGGTGGAGAGGTTGTCAAAATAACAGTCAAAACTCCTGTATCAAAAGATGAAGCTGGTGAGACATATGAATATAAGATATGGAAAATTGGAAATAGGATATCAATTAATAAAAAACAAGCATATGCATTAGCATTAGTCTCAGAAGAAGCATTACTTAATGAAACAACAAGAATTGTTGGGAGAATACCATCAGGTGGACAGAATAAAAAAGAGCAACCACAAAAAAGTATTAGTGGTATTGTAGAAGATCTAATAAAAACAGATATTGGAATTAATTCTAGTAAACCATTTTACTCAGAGGATACAAAATTTAAGCAAGTAATCATCGGAGCAAGAAGAAGACCATTTGATATCATATCGTCATTATCAGACAAAGCAGTTTCTACTAAAGGAAAAACTGGAAGTGATAAAAGTAGTAGTAGTTCAGAGTCAAGTGAAACAAAAGAAACAATAAAAGGAACTGCTGGATTTTTCTTTTGGGAAACAATAAGAGGATATCATTTCTTTTCAGTTGATGCTTTATGTGATGAACCAGATGGTATATTTTCTGCACCAGATCTTCAAACCGAAATACACAAAGGATATCAAGAAAAAATTGCCAATGCAGAGGGAGTTGATACTAGATCAGTAATTTCTAAAATTACATTTACATCAGAAGTAGATACATTGAGTGCCTTAAGAAAAGGAAAATACTCTACTAATATAATATTTTTTAATCTATCTACTGGACAATATGAAGAGTATCAGTATAAAATTACTGATAGTTATAAAAATATGGCACACCTTGGTAATCAAACCAAAGTTTCTGATTTAAAAGTAGGAGAGCAGCAATTGGTAGAAACACCATCAAGATTAATGACAATGGTGTTAGATCATGAAACTTGGTTCAATGAGCCAGGTGTTGCATCACCATATGAAGATGCAGAAAATCCAAGTGTTTTTGCTGATTGGCATAAACATTTTGCTGCACAGTCAGTTGCAAGAAAAGAGTTACTCATGAATCAGCAGTGTACTGTTGTGATTCCTGGCAACAATGAGATATGTGCAGGAGATAAAGTTGAGATAAAAGTACAAAGAAAAGCACCAGATAAAGTAAAAGCAGAGGAACCATGGGATCTAGAGTCTAGTGGTGTTTATCTAGTCAAAGATGTTGAGCATTCGTTTAATTTTGCTGACGGAACTAGCGGAACAGTCATAACTACGCTACAATTGTTTAGAGACTCCTATGGTGTTAAAGATACAGACACCAAGAGAGGGGAATAAATAAAAGAGTACGGAGGTAATTACTCATGAAAAGCATAGAAGACCACATTCAGCACGACAAGGAAATTCTTGCCGATCCAGCTACTTCTGATCCAATGAAAAGGCATACATTGGAAGAGTTACATGAACTTGAAGTTTATGCCGATCATCATCATGACGAAATTGAAGCAGGAGATCATCATGATCCCAATGCATTAGAACTGTTCTGTGAGATGCACCCTGATGAACCAGAGTGTTTAGTATATGACGATTAACTTATGGATGAGTCATTTTCACGCATAGTACCTTCTCATAGAGTTGGTAATGATGGATTCAACTGGTGGATTGGACAAGTTGAAGGTACTGCTGCGGATGAAGAAAATAACAAAGGTGGACTACGATATAAAGTAGCAATTGTAGGAGAACATCCTGCTGATAAAAACTTACTGGATACAAGTCAGTTGCCATGGGCAAACGTGATGATGCCAGTAACCCACCCATTTACACCAGGTGCAATTGGAGGAGCTCATCCTCAGTTGATACCTGGTTGTTGGGTGATGGGTTTTTATCTAGATAATGATAAAAACAAACCAATTATTATTGGTTCAATTGGTCAAACGCCAGGTGCTACAGGTAATATTCAAGATTGTATTCCTGATGATAAGGTTAGATTTAAGACTTGTGTAAAAACAGATGAAGTATTTGCACCAATAGTTCAAAGTGATGGAGAAGAGGGTGGTATAGATGGTAAACAAAGACAAGTTGTTATATCAGATGGAACTACAGATGGTAACGGTAACCCAAGGGTAGATACAGGAACAAGAAAAAAAGAAGATCTTGAAAGAGAAGAGTTTTGTATTGAACCAGCAAGTGAAGGTGAAGATTGTGAGGACTTAAAAAAGTCTTTCAAATATATCATAGGTAATTTCTTGAAAGATGTGCAAAATAGCAATGGTAATGTAGGAACATACTATACTAGCAAAATTACAGGAAGTGTTAATGATACTGTTAATGTAGGAAGAAGATATGTACACAAAGCAATTGCTGTAGTTCAAAAATTCTTAGCATATGTTAAGGGATATATAACATCACTTTTACAGAAGGCAGTGGACAAATTAGTTAAAGCACTACTACGTCCTGATAAGAAAGGAAATGCTTTAACACCTGTAACAGAATGGTTTAATAAACTCCTAAAAGATCTAGGTTGTAAGATGGCAGACCTAGGAGATAGATTAGCAGCATGGTTAACTAATTTATTAATGAGTTATATCAATCAAATCTATCGTGCTGCTGTATGCCAAGTAGACGAATTAGTAAACGGAATCATTTCTAAGATAATTCAATTAATGAATGAATTACTTAATTCTATCTTAGGTCCTCTACAAGATATTCTGGGTGCTATTGCTGAACCGCTAAACATGATTGGTAATGCAATCAATTATATTTTAAATCTTCTTGGTATTTCCTGTACTGGTCCTGAGACTGATTGTGCAGATGATAAAAAATGTACAAGTGGAGAAACAGGAGATGAAGATGAAGATGATTTCTTAGATAGATTACTGGATAGCATTGATAATTTATTTGGAGACACTCCTGCTGATTATACACAGTATGTTTGTGATGAAGCATACACAGGTGCACCACTAAGAAATACTACAGTAGGATTTACAGGTGGAGTTCCTCAAATAGGAACTGGAACTAATGCACCTAAACTTGTATATTCTATTGACGACATACAAGTAACAGAGGGTGAAACAGCAGTATTTACTGTTACTAGAGATGGATCTACCGATATTGCATCATCTGTTCAGTTTAAAGTGTTAAGTGGTCAAGGAAGTGCTACTCTTGGAACTGATTTTCTTAACGCAGATGGTATTTTAGGATTTGCTCCTAACGAATCATCTAAAACAATTGAAATACAAACTTTAGTTGATTTTGACAGTGATAGTAATGAAACTTTCTTTATAAGAATATCAAACAACTCTCCAGAAAATAGTCTACCAATTAAATTTAAGAAAGATATTGGTAAATGTACTATTATAGAAAAAGATATTAAAGAACCATACGATCCTTACAAACCAGATCCAGTGGATCCATTTGATCCTATAGCAGAAATACCAGACAATTCTGATGATGAGGACGATGGAACAGGTGATACTGGTGATGTAACACCCACGTTCTCTGTAATTGCAAATAGATCATCAGTTCCAGAAGGAGAATTTGTAATCTATACAGTTACAACAACTAATGTTGAAAGTGGAAGCATATTATATTACACTTTATCTGGTGTTGGCATCACACCATCTGATATTATAGGCAACAGGTTGACAGGTGAATTTATTATTGATAGTAATACTGCAAAAATTACAGTCGGAATTGCTGATGATAGTACAGTAGAAGATGTAGAGACTTTGACTTTTTCTATTAATGGAACAGATGCATCAGTAGATGTTCTTATCACAGTAGAAGATGTAGATGTTGAGGATGGAGGTATTGGTGATTCTCCAGAAACAGTATTTGAAGAGTTCAAACTCCCAACAATAAAAAGTGGCGATATTATTACAGATGGAAATGGTGGTATTATAGAGATACCTGTTGATAATCCTGGCGGTGCATGGGCAGAAGCACCTTATGTGTTTATTGGTGGTAATGGAACTGGTGCAACAGGAGTTGGATTATTAGATGGAGATGGATTCCTTACAGAAATAAGAATTCACTCAGCAGGATTTGGATATAAGAAAAATCTTGCAAGAGATAAAAATGTAAGATGTATCATAGATTCATTTACTATATTAAAAACAGGAAGTGGATATACATCACCTCCAGATTTGTATATAAATGGACAACTAGGAATAGCAGAAGCAATTCTTGATGTTGAAAATGGATTTGTTATTGGTGCTCGTATTTTAAATAGACAAATTACTTTTGAAGAGTTCCCTACAATTAATATTGTAGGTGGAGGTGGTTATGGTGCTAGAATGTTACCATCATTAGCATGTCTAGATACTGATGCCCTTTCCACAATTGGTGCTACTAAGATTGGCACTGGTCGTTATGTTGATTGCCCATAATGTCACACGCTAGACCCGCCAAAACCTATCCCGATAGTGTCTTTAGTCAGACTTCTCCTGATGAAACACAGACTACTGAAGGTACTATTAGATTAACTACTTTAGTAAAAGATTGTAGAACTAGAGGAGAAATATATACAAGAGTTTTTCCTGATAATACTAATGCTGCTCTTTGTCTAGACGGACCTGTAACTGGATCCTCTAGTGGTCACATTACTCTTGATAGTATTGGTAGAATCAAATTTATAACTGGTGATAGAACTGATAACTCTCCAGTATCAGGTCAATTGCAAATGAAAACATTTGGTCAAATCCAACAGCATATGGAAGCAAGTTACATTGAGTACAATGCTGGACAGGATGATAAAGAATTTGCTTTGAATGTCAAGGCATATGGAAAAGTAACAGAAGAATGTATAGGACATCAAAGAACTATAAGGGGAACAAAAGTTGTAATTAGTGCTGATGATCTGTTAGTAATTAAAGGACAAAATGTAAGAATACAAGCACAGGGAGAAATCCAACTTGCAGGATCTGCAATGACCAAAGTTTTGGTTAATGATAAATCAATTATCTTAGGTCAAAAAATGACTTTTGGTGCTGGTGAAGAAACATCTATGCAGTTTGATCCTCGTGCAAATATTAGTGTAGTATCAACAGGTCATGTAAATCATAGAATATTGGGAGATTATAATCTTGAAACTGGTGGAGTGATGCACTTGAAAGGTGCTGGTGGTACGTTTGCTGCACCATTAATAACAGATAATCGTCAGTTTGGTTTAAGAATGAATACTTTGACAAAATCATTCTATGGTGGTAATGTTAGTACACAAGTCAATGCTCCAATAGTTAAAATTGGTGGTGAGAAAACACCTGGTATAGTAAAAGTAAATGCTACTGACTATAGTTTAGATACGTCAGGAAAAGCAGATATGACTATCAAAGGAACATCAACTTACGATGTCACTGGAAAGATGGACATAAAGGGAACTGACATTGAAGTAAAAGGTGCAAAGACAGTGGTAGAGGGAACTGGCAGTTTAGATCTTAAGAGTACTGGTAATGTCAAGATCACTGGAGCATTAATTTATCTTAACTAAGAGATAAGGTATCCTAATATACAGAAGGTTGACAAATAAGAAAAAGTAGTATAATATACTATTACACAGGATCCGAAAGATCGTAACCCTGCGAAAAGACTCACATGTCGGTGTAGTCTC
>CERB01017422.1_pt1 | contig 10208 bp, 5 predicted proteins | sample 356271 | NCBI WGS metagenome assembly CERB01 (sample SAMEA2621155, study PRJEB7988) | marine metagenome | isolation source: saline water (ENVO:00002010), including
GATCCTTTTTCTATACCAAATGTCAAGCTTGCTAAAATAGTTTTATTGTTTACAAGCTTACCAACTTTTTTTAATGTGATGCTTGCTTCCATTAATGAGCCTCATACCATGATTTCCCATGCCCACAATCAACAACTATCGGAACACTTAGGGGTAATGCTTTTTCCATTTCTTCAATTACCATTGGCTTAATTAAGTCCAGTTCATTTTTTGGAACTTCAAAAATTAATTCATCATGTACTTGTAAAATCATTTTAGATTTCATTTTATTATTTTCCAATTCTTTTTGTATTGAAATCATAGCAAGTTTAATCATTTCCGCATTTGTGCCTTGAATAGGCATATTAATTGCCATTCGCTTTGCTGCCTCACGATGCAAATGATTTTTGCTATCAATATCCCACACAGGTCTTCTACGGCCGAGCATAGTTTCAACAAATTGGTGTTTTTTTGCTTGTATAATTATTTTATCAATATAGTTCTTTATTCCAGAATATCTTTCAAAATAAGTTTCTATGATAAGTTTTGCTTCTTTTAAAGAAATACCTAATTCTTGACTCATTCTAAATGGTCCTGCTCCATAAAGCAGACCGAAGTTAACTATTTTTGCCGTACGTCGCATATCTGGGCTAATATCATTTATTGAAATATTAAATACTAAAGAAGCAGTTCTTGAATGGACATCTTCTCCTTTAGTAAAAGCATCTACTAAAGCCTTGTCCTTGCTAAGATGAGCCATAATCCTCAATTCAATTTGCGAATAATCAGCTGAAAAAATGATTTTCTTAGGATCGTCAGATATAAAGGCCTTGCGAATCTTCCTTCCTTCTTCTCTACGAATTGGAATATTTTGAAAATTTGGATTACTGGATGATAGTCGCCCAGTTGAAGCGACAGTCTGATTAAAAGTAGAATGTATTCGTTTTGTTTCATTATGAATTAATTCAGGCAATGCATCTATATAAGTATTTTTTAGTTTATTTAATTTTCGATATTGTAAAACTAAATCAGGAATTTGATGATCATTTTTTAATTGCTCTAAAACATCTTCTGCCGTTGAACGCTTCTTTATTTCACGCAATCCAATAACATCAAATAATATTTTTGCCAGTTGCTGTGTTGAGTTAACATTAAACTCAACACCGGCCTCTTCTTCAATAGTCTCTTTGAGTTCATCAACTTTTTTTCCAAGCTCAATTGACATATTATCAAGCATTTTAGCATCAATAAAAACTCCATTATATTCCATTTCAATTAGGACAGGTAATAAAGGAATTTCAATTTTCATAAAAAAAGAATACAATTTTTTCTCTTTTAACTCTTTAAGAAATAAATGTGTAAGCTGCAAAGTAATATCTGCATCCTCTGCTGCATAAAAAGTAATCTTTTCTAATTCTACATCGGCCATAGAAATTTGTTGGCGGCCTCTGCCAATTAATTCATCTATTGGAACCATGCGATAATTCAATTTTTCCATACTCAAATTATCTAATTTTATACTTCTAGATTCAGGCTTTAATAAATGTGCAGCTAGCATAGTGTCAAACTGTATTCCTCTGACATTTATGCCATGTCGCTTAAGAATTAGTGCATCAAATTTTATATTCTGTCCTGTTTTCGGTATTTTTTCATTTTCAAGGATCGGTTTTACTAAGTCCAAAATCATTTTTAAAGAATCATCAAATAAATCAGTTTTCTTCTCTTTATAGTGTATTGGCAAATAAACACCAGAATTTTTATTAATAGAAAATGACAATCCTACAATATCACACTTCATTGGCTCAACAGAAGTTGTTTCTAAATCAATAGAAAGCCAAGAGCCCTCCTTTATTAAATCAATAAAAGACTTTATTTCTTCTGACTTGATTAGCGCTTTATAATCTTTTTCGGGTCTTTTTTCTGGGGTCGGTATTTCACCAGAAAAATACTTTATTTGAGATTGAAGTGCTTGAAATTCTAATTCTTGAAATAAATCTTGAAGCTGTGGGATATTAAATCCATCTGTTGCCATGTCATCAAAGTTTGTATCTATAGCCATTTCGGTATCAATTGTAACTAATTCTTTACTTAATAAAGCGTCTTCTTGACAATTTTGCAAACCTTCTCTTGCACGTTTATTTTTTACATCATCAGCATGATCTAATGCTGACTCAAGCGAACCATATTCATTGATTAATTTAACTGCAGTTTTTTCACCAACTCCTCTTACGCCAGGGATGTTATCTGATGAATCACCCATAAGCCCAAGTAAATCAATAATTTTTTCAGGAGGTAAACCCCATTTTTCAACTACACCTTTCTTATCGTAGATTTTAATATCTGATTGCCTGCCTGATGGTGCATAAAGAAAAATATTTTTGTTTATCAACTGCATAAAATCCTTATCGCCACTAACAATATAAGAATCAAGATTACTATTGGATGCTTGTTTTGTTATTGTACCAATTATATCATCTGCCTCAAAACCAGGTTTTTCAATGGTTGGTATATGCATTGCATTTAATAATTTCCAAAGATATGGTAATTGATCCTGCATTTCTTCAGGCATTTTTTCGCGAGTAGCTTTATACTCAGGATATTTTTTATGTCGAAAGGTCTTTTCTGATGAATCTGAAGCTGCCATAAGATAATCCGGTTTTTCTTTGCGCAGTAGTTTTAATACATGATTTGTAAAACCAAATAGTGCAGAAGTGTGCATTCCTTTGCTATTAATAAGAGGATTTCTTATCATTGCAAAATGGGCACGATAAAAAATTGCGTAAGTATCAATCAGAAAAAGTCGTTTTCGTTTAGATATATTATTTGACATAGAACCGTAAATTTAATCGAAATAGGCTAATAGAAATAACCTTAACTATATGATACTTAAAATGAGTAAGAAAAACTTATATATGTATTTCTTGTAGCTCCTGGCCAATAATAAGCCTGGTATCCATCCCATTCATATGAATATCCATATGTTGAATATAGTTTATCTAGAGCATTATTTATTTTGAGCATCACATTTAACTTTTTCCATTGGTATTTAAATCCAATATTCAAAATACCATAAGGGTCTATCATTCCAGCCTCTGTATTCTCTTTATCAATATACATATGTCCAACTCGACGCCAATGAAAAAATAATAGACCAGATTCTATTGGTCTATAATTAATAAATAAATTAAATAAAGTTTGAGGAATATTAGGTAAACTGTTGCCATTTGGAAAATAATTCATAATTTGAGCACCATTTATAGATAAGGATACTCTATTACTTAATGTAAATGCGCTTTCCCACTCAAATCCGAAGTGAGAAGTGGAATCTGCAGAATAATAATCATACTCACCCTCTTGATCTACATCTATATTCTTTAATTGTTCATTTAAATATTCAATATTATAACCATTAAATCGAACATGGCCTCTTTCAAGAGTAAAATCCATACCCCATTCTAAATCAGTTATAACTTCTGCTGCAGCCATAATTGGTTTACTCCACATATCATCTGCCTGAATAATTTGATTATCTGCTGGTTCTTTCTGTGCTTTACCCCAATTAACGAACACATTCATTGAATCCGTTATTTCCCAAATCATGCCTATTCTAGGATTAAAAAAATCCCACTCTGCTTCAAGATTATGACCGATTGCATGACCAATTTTTTTCTGATCTAAATTCCAAAGGTGTTTTTGATTTTGAAAGTCAACCATAATTGAAAATGGCTGATCTTTTGGATGCCAAACAAAATGAGCAAAGGAACTAATTGAATTTTTTTGTCCTAAATATTGGTAATATCTATACCAACCATTTTGATTTAATGAATTAAGAGATGAATTGGTAAAGTTTGCTACTTCACCAAAATGATCACCCGAGTAAAACCTAATTTCAGTACCAAAATCAGCTCTAAGCTGATCATTATTCCATGTTAAAGTAGGAACTATTCCAAAATAATTATTAACAATCCATTTTCTTCTAAGTAGATCAGTTGTAATACTTTGTTCTTCTGAATCAGTATATTGATTATTTACATCTAAATTATATGAATAAAAATCCTGATCAGTCTTTTCAGATTCATAGTAACCTTTACCTGAAACAAAGTAACTAACATTTCTAAAAAATAAGTTATCATTTAATTTACCAAATGTATTTACCGAATAAATTTGTTGCAAAAAATCATCTGTGAATGCTTTATATCCAGCACGACGCTTATTACGGTCATTTATATCATCTAAATAAATACCATCCCAAGCTAATTGAGTATTTTCATAACCAATCAAGGAGCGAAATTGATTGGTAAATTTTGTGCCTCGATGCTCTAATCCCAAAAAGAATCCATTTTGTTTTGAATTATGAAAATCACGATATCCATCAGATTTGATTTGGGACGTCCTGAGCGTTAAGCTAATATCTTCACCTAGATCTTTACCTGAACGATAACGTGCTCGGTATTTTTTAGTATTCCATTCTCCTGATCCTATCTCCATATCAATTTCTCTTTTATCGCTGCCAATTTGGGTATTCAAGTTTATTGAACCACCAAATGCAGATGCACCATATAAACTATTTCCAATTCCTCGTTGAATCTGAACATTTTTTGCATCAGCTAAAATATCTCCATGATCAACCCAATATACCTGATGACTCTCATTGTCATTTAAAGGAACTCCATCTATCATTACACCTATTCGACTTTGATCAAAACCTCTTATTGAAACATAAGAATATCCAGTCCCATTACCACTCTCACTATAAGCCCAAATACCTGGTTCAGTTGAGAGAACCATTGGCACATCTTCAACAGTATATCTTGTTTCAATCTCCTTCGATGATAAATTTGAAAATGAAACCGGCGTCACACCTGAAATAGCACGATTAGCGCTCACATTTATCTGATCCCCTCTCAATACAATTGGTTCCATTAATACTATCATATTTGATTTAACTATAGTTATCACTTCTTTATAACCTATAAATGAGAATGAAACTTCATCTCCAAAGTTTACAAAAAGTTCAAATTGACCTAATTTGTCAGTTGTAGTCCCACTTTCTCCACTAACAATATTAACGCCAAAAAGTGGCGTTTGAGACTCTCTATCAACTACAATACCACCAATTTCTAAAGATTGAGCATTTAAAATTGGAAAAAAGATAAGGCTAAAAAAGCTTAATTTTTTCATTATATGACTTCCTACGCTGGCACTAACCAGATCAGGTTCTTGGGTTTATTCTCAGCTGAATGGTTCTGGATCAAACAGCACCCCTAATTAATTGAGATTAAAATTAATAAATTAAGTTAATAAAAAACAAAGGCTCGTTTAGTATGATACTTGGAATTTTCAATTGAATTCCCATAGCTTTGCACCTAATTAATTGAGAAATAAAATGACCAACCATAAATTACCTGAAATTACCATAAAGGCTCTTTTTCTTGGTGTAATTCTTTCTATGATCTTAGCTGGAGCAAATGCTTACTTAGGTCTTTTTGCTGGAATGACCGTCTCAGCATCTATTCCTGCTGCTGTTATATCAATGGGCGTTTTATCAGTATTTAAAAAATCAAATATTTTAGAAAATAATATTGTACAAACTGCAGCTTCTGCGGGCGAATCTCTAGCTGCTGGAGTAATATTTACCATTCCTGCTCTTGTTCTATTAGGTCATTGGGAAACCTTCAATTATTTGGAAGTTGCAAAAATTGCTGCTATTGGTGGAGTAATAGGAGTTCTCTTTACAGTACCATTACGCAGAGCATTGATTGTTACAGCTAATTTAAAATATCCTGAAGGTGTGGCCACTGCTGAAGTACTCAGAGCAGGTAATGCAGCAAAGGTTGGTGAAAAAGATGATGGGACAGGTGGATTAATGACTATAGGAATTTCTGGCTTGTTTGGCGGTATTATGAAAGTATGTCAGCAAGGATTTGGCATGTGGAGCTCAGAAATGGCTGGAGCAACTGTTATTGGTAAATCCATTTTTGGAATAGGCACAGATCTTTCACCTGCCCTTATTTCAGTTGGTTATATTGTAGGAAGAAACATTGGAATTCTTGTTGTAGGTGGTGGTTTGATTTCATGGTTTGTAGCTATACCTATATATAGTGCAATTGTTGGTTTTGAGGGTAATGCACTTGATGCAGCATGGGATATTTGGAATTCAAAGATACGCTATCTTGGTGTTGGTGCTATGGTTGTAGGTGGTGTTTGGTCATTGATTAAATTATTCAAACCTCTAATAGTGGGAATTAAAGCAAGCATAGATGCAGTAAAGAACCAAAAATCAAATAATGATATTCCTTTAGAAGAAAAAGATGTGCCAATTAATTATGTAGGTATTGCATTAATTGCTTTATTAGCACCTGTCTTTCTATTGTATTTAGACATAATAGGGTCAGTTGGTATAGCAGCTTTATTAGCAATAGTTATGATGGTTTTTGGCTTCCTTTTTTCTGCTGTTGCTGCATATATGGCTGGCGTAGTTGGATCATCAAATAATCCTGTTTCAGGTGTTACAATTGCCACTATTTTATTTACTTCATTATTTTTATTAGCTTTATTAGGTACTGGCTCTGGTGTTGGTGCTGCAAGCGCTATTATGGTTGGTGCGGTTGTATGCTGCGCTGCGGCCATTGGTGGTGACAATCTTCAAGATTTAAAATCAGGTCATATTTTAGGAGCCACACCTTGGAAACAACAAATAATGCAAATTGTTGGAACCTTATCTGCAGCGATTGTTCTTGGGTTAGTATTAGATATACTTCATACAGCCTACACCATTGGTTCACCAACTCTTTCTGCACCTCAAGCCACACTTATGAAATCAGTAGCAGATGGTGTTTTTAATGGTAATCTACCATGGACTTTTGTTTACATTGGTGGAATAATTGCTATTATTTTAATCTTAATCGATCTTAGACAAGAAAGTAAAGGCTCTGATTTTCGAGTACCTGTATTAGCTGTTGCCGTAGGTATCTACCTTCCGATTACATTGACTGTTCCTATATTTATTGGTGGAATGATTAATCACTTAGGTAAAAAAGCTGGTGGATCAGAATCATCAGAAAAACGTGGCTTACTTATGTCATCTGGATTTATAACAGGCGAAGCTTTAATGGGTATACTTGTTGCAGTACCTATCTTCTTAAGTGGTCAAAAAGATTGGTGGCCTCAATTCTCAGGATTTGGTTTATTAGGCCCAATTCTATTTTTAGGAATGATTTATTGGCTATATAAAGCAGTATCAAAAAAGTAAATTCTTTGAAAATCACTAATAGTTTATTAGCTCAACTTCCAAAAGTTGAACTTCATTGCCACCTAGATGGAAGCTTGCGTGTAGATACTATATTAGATTTAGCAAATAAAAATAATATTAAATTACCTCACACCAATAAAAAGGATCTTCAAAAAGCACTTTCAATTGGTAAGAAACGTGTCACGCTAGAAGAATACATAGCTCGATTTGATATAACGCTAAGTGTTATGCAAACTCCATCGGCATTAAGTCGAATTGCTTATGAACTTATCGAAGATGTTTCAAAAGAAAATGTTAGATACATTGAAGTTCGATACTCTCCTATCCTCCACACAAAGAATGGAATGACTTTGGAAGATGCAATTATCTCAGTTCGCAATGGCTTAGAAAAAGGCAAAAAAGATTTTGGAGTTAAGTCAGGTATAATTATCTGTGGAATTCGTCATATCTCACCAGAAGCATCATTGAAATTAGCTGATTTATGCGTAAAGTTTAAAAATAAAGGTGTCCTAGGATTTGATTTGGCCGGAGCTGAAGAAAATTTTCCTGCAAAAGATCATAGAGAGGCTTTTTATATGATCTTAAATAATAATATTAATGCTACAATTCATGCCGGGGAAGCATTTGGCCCTTCATCAATTCACCAAGCGATTCATCATTGTGGCGCACATAGAATTGGTCATGGAACTCGATTAAAAGAAGATCCAGATCTAATGGATTATGTTAATAATCATAGAATTACAATGGAAGTATGCCTTACTTCAAACTGGCATACTTTCTCTGTACGATCATTAAAACAACATCCATTTAGATATTATTATGATAAAGGTATTAGAGTGACATTGAATACTGATAACAGACTTATTTCTGATACGACTCTTACAAAAGAGTTTTGTTTGGCTCGAGATCTATTCAATTTTACTTTACATGATTTTAGAGAAATAACAATAGTTGCGATGAAGGCTTCTTTTTTACCTCATCTTGATCGAAAAATTATGATAAAGGAAATTGCTCAAGAATTTGAGACTGACTTTGGAATTATGCCAGAGTTCATAGCTCAATAAAAAAATAGTCAATTAATTTTTTATCTTAGCTTTAGCTTTTTTAACAATTTTTTTGTCCAAGTGTTAACAGAAGGGAACACGCTCCCTAGTAACATCAATCCAGGAATACCAAAAATCCAACCTTGAAATATTGGAATAAGTCCACCAATCAATCCAATAATAATAAGAATTATTCCTGCGACTACCCTTAAAATTTTATTTATAGAATTCATCCCCTTATCACTGCAACCTTTTCTATTGTAGAGGAATCATTGTTATATATTGCAATGAGGTACACTCCGCTACCTACTAAATTTCCTTGATCATCTAATCCATTCCAATAAGCTTGATACCCTTTAACTTCAGACTGATAAATTGTTTTAATAACAATACCATTTAATGTCATTATTTTAATTTCACTATTATCTCTGAGACCATTAATTGTAAGTGGCTTATTATTTGGAATGATAAAAGGACTTGGAAAAATCTCTACATACTGATATGATTTTTTTTCATCAGCATAAGGTATTCTAATAATACTTACTCCTTTATTAGTAGCGATATAAGCCAATCCATTTTTTGAATCAAAAGAGATATCATTCACATGGTCAGATAGCAAATTACTATTTGAAGTATTTAATCCATTAATATCTGGCCAATATTCACCATCCGCAGTTAGTACAAATACACCATCAGAATGCGTGGTTAACCAAATGTTCCCTCTTGGATCAAATCGAATTTTTGAACGATCATTAAATAAGATACTTGGAAAATAAGGATTTAAATCATTTTGACCTGAAATGGGGCCTGTTTTAATAACTGGGTCTGATTCAGATACCTGTAAATCTTTATAGATTAATCCTATAGAAGTTAAAATCCACATCCTATTTTTTTTAGATATACTAATATCAAGAGGGATTCTATTTACTACCCCTGGATCAATATTTTCTTTTAACCAAATCTCACCAGTTGGATTCATTATATCACCTTCATACTTATACATAATCAATCCATCAGGACTGCCAATCCATAAACGATTAAAGTTATCAACAGTAAGTGTATTTGAGTCATTTGAAAGAAGATAATTACTTTCTTCTATTGATAAATAACGTGTCTGATCATCTTTAATTACTGTTATAGGTTTCATCTTATTATTCTTTGATATTGCCCATAAATTATTTTTTCGATCAAGTGTTATATCAGGAACAAAAAAATGAAAACCATTCAATGACATATCTTTATTTGTAATAAGAGAATTTTTGAATTTTAATTCATTAGATATATCAAAGGAAGCTATTCCAGCTGATGATGAATAATACATTCCCATATAAACGATACTATCAAGAAGTACAATCTCTGAGAAATAATTCCCTAAATCTAAACTAATATTTTTTAACTTTAATTTATCTAAGTCCTGATCTAAATAATTTTTTACTGACAAATTTGACCAGCCACTTAATGAAATACCTTTATTATTTGCGATTATATATTTATCTGTTTCAGCAAGTAAAATAACATCAGATGAATTAACATAGGACTGATTTCTAGCAATAAACTCAAACTCTTCATCCTTTATTTTTCCAAAGCCTATTTCACTTCCTAGCCAAAATTCGGAACTATAATCAACAATAGATGAAAACCTTAACAATGAATTTGAATATTTTTTTTCAATTTTATCTAGAGTAATACTGAATAATATTGAATCTGAAATAGCAATAAAATATTGAGGATCAATTACTTCAACATGATTAATCAAAGATAAATTATTATTATCTGTTATTAGAACTTTCAATAAATTTCCATTATCAATTGAATAGGCGGTATTAGATGAAATAACTGCCAAATTGCCATCATTAACATTTATTGCTTTAACTTCTCCATTTAAATTAGAATAGGGATTAATCCAATTAACTAGATGTTCTTTATGGGGATTC
>CERB01035954.1_pt1 | contig 10194 bp, 7 predicted proteins | sample 356271 | NCBI WGS metagenome assembly CERB01 (sample SAMEA2621155, study PRJEB7988) | marine metagenome | isolation source: saline water (ENVO:00002010), including
TTAGGCCAGCCTAAAAAATACTCTTCTTTATCTTGCAAAATATTTGATCTATTAAGTCTAATCCACCTTCCATGTTTTAACCCATTTATGTATGCTCCCTTTTCGATTATATTATCTCCAATCTTTTTTATATAAGGACCATGTAATAAAAAATTATCTTCAGTAATTCTTTTGGTTTTAATTATTTTTTTTTTCTTTTTATTAAACCAATATACATCTCGAACATAAGGATCAATCTTGTCTACATCTTTTATATAATGAAAGTTTTCATATAAAATTCTTTGTCCATTATTTGATTTGGTAAATCCTTTTTTAGTTTTTTTACCAAAGTAAAAATTTTTTTTTTGTTTTTTTGGAATATCAACTAAACTGTCCCTTTTAAATGTTGCAAGCAAGTTTCTTGACGAAATAGAATCCGTGCTTATTTTAAAGATATTAGAATTAATATTTTGACTATTACTAACCGATATAGTTAATAGAAAAGGAAATATTAATAATATTTTGAATCGCATGATAAATTATTTAACGTAAAAATATTATAAATATTAATCAAATATTAATTTTTTTATTTTGAGATGATATCTATACTTCTCTTTATAAAATCTGTCATTTTAGATCCAGATAACATGTTCTGAGATAATAGGGATAAATCATAAGCTTGTGACGCTATTTTTTCTTTAGTCTTATTTGTTTTTGCTTGGATTATTTTTTGAATTAATTTATGGTTTCCATTAATAGATACACTTATCATTTCAGGGGCACCACCCATCATGAAAGGATTTGATCCACTAGATTTTGCCATATCTTTCATTCTTCGCATAAACTCGGGATGAGTTACAATTACTGGAAAGTCATCAACATTTAATGCTTCAACAGTAACATTTGCATTCTTGTCATCAATAATTTTTTCAAATAGCTCTTTTATATTTTTAGATTCTTTTTCAGTAATTACAGACTCCTTTTTTTCATCTTTGTCAATTAGCTTATCTACAACATCTGAATCAATTCTTTTAAGTTGAATCTTTTCTAACTTTTGTTCTAAATGATTGATAAAATGACTATCAATTACTCCATCAAGAATTATAACATCATAATTTTTTTTCTTTGCATTTTCTATATATACATCTTGACTAGCCTTATCAGAGGTGTATAGAATAATACTATTTTTATTCTTATCAGTTTGATTTTTTTTAATAAATTTTTGATATTCAGGAATTGTTCTAAATTTTCCATCTAGACTTTCAACTAAAGCGAATTCAATTGCTTTCTCATAAAACTTTTCTTCTGAAATCATTCCATATTTAACAAAAATCCCTATATCCTTCCATTTAGATTCATATTCTTTTTTATCTTCTTTGAATAATTCATTCAATTTGTCTGCAACTTTTTTTGTTATATATGTATTTATTTTTTTAACATTTGAATCAGATTGCAAGTAACTTCTTGATACGTTTAACGGAATATCTGGTGAATCAATTACACCATGCAATAACATTAAAAACTCTGGAACAACATCTTTAACTTCATCTGTGATGAATACCTGTTTAGAATAAAGTTGAATTTTATTTTTTTGTAGTTCAAAATCATTTTTTACTCTTGGAAAAAATAAAATACCAGTTAAGTTAAATGGAAAATCAACATTTAAGTGTATCCAAAATAAAGGATCTTCTGAAAAGGGATATAGCTCTTTATAAAAAGACAGATAATCTTCTTTTTTCAAATCATTAGGTTTTCTAACCCATATTGGGTTTGGATTATTAATAATATTGTCAGTTTTAACTGTTTTATATTTTGGGTTACCATCTTTATCTTTTCCGTCTTCAACGGATTCATCTTTTTGACCAAACTTAATTTTTACAGGTAAAAATTTACAATACTTATTGAGTATCTCTTGTATTTTATTTTCCTCTAAAAAATCTTTGGATTCTTTTGTTATATGTAATATTACATCAGTTCCAGTATTTTTTTTAGAGCTATCTTTTATTTCATATTCTGTGTTTCCATCACAGCTCCAAAGAGCTCCTTTTGAATTTTTTAAATAAGATTTGGAATTAATTTCCACCTTACTTGAAACCATAAATGCTGAATAAAACCCTAAGCCAAAGTGACCAATAATTTGATTTTCATCTCCTTTATTTTTATACTTTTCTAAGAATTCGGTTGCACCTGAGAATGCAATTTGATTTATGTATTTATTAATTTCATCACCACTCATTCCAATTCCATTGTCTGATATGGTTATTGTTTTTTTCTTTTTATCTAATACAATATTTATTGTTTCGTCTTTAATTTCATCTTTATACTCACCTAGGGATGATAATCTTTTTAGTTTTTGAGTTGCATCTACCGCGTTTGAAATAAGTTCCCTTAAAAAAATATCTTGATCAGAGTAGAGGAATTTTTTTATAATTGGGAAAATGTTTTCAGTATTAATTGATATTTTTCCTTTTCCTTTCATAATTGTTTAATTTTTAATTGTTAATCCAATAACTGTTCCAATTTTAAAAACTGTGACAGTATGTCATTAAAATATTTTATCTTATTCTATTTGATTCATTAACTAATATTTCATCTTTTTTTATAAATCTATTTGCAATAGAATTAAAGATTAGTGCAGTGAAAATTAAATAAAATGAGATTAATATATTCACATCAAATGTGTTTTTAATCATCACTTCTTTATAAAACAATTCATATAAAATTATTGCAATAGTAACTGACATTATTATAGAGTTAATAGCCCCAATTTTTATTTGATTTATTCTATTATTATATTGAAATATTGAATAAAAAGATAAGCCACCAGCAATAAAAATTAGAACTAAAATATACGGCCTAGGATATAAAATTGCTGAAGGATCGTTTTCAGATATATATTGCTCATAAACTAATTCATAAATATAAAGAGTTTCTTTTTCTTTGATAGCCATTATATTGTTTTCATTTGTATAAACGATTTTTTCAGATAATGGAAAAAAATAGGTTGAAAATAAACTTATAGTTACCAGTAATAAAAATATTGATTGTATTCTTTGTATCATGTATATTACAATTATTCTAGTTCAAAATTAATTAATGGTAATTTACAATCCTAAATTTATTTCATGAGATACTTTATTTATATTTCTTATCTGGGCACGAATTATCATGGTTGGCAAGTTCAAGAAAACGCTCTTTCAATACAACAAATTTTAAATAATTCATTATCTAAAATTTTAAAAGAAGATATTAAAACGGTTGGTGCTGGGAGAACTGACACAGGAGTTCATGCTTTGAATCAAGTTGCTCATTTTGATTTTAATCAAGTCCTAGATAATAATGACTTTCTTTATAAAATAAATTCAATTTTACCGAATGATATTTCAGTAAATAAAATAATTAAAGTACAAGATGATTTTCATGCTAGATTTGATGCAGTAGAAAGAAGATATATTTATAAGATTAATTTAAAAAAATCTCCTTTTTTGTATGGTTTAACTTATCACTACAAAAATAAAATTAATTTGTCCGTATTAAATAAGGCAAGTAAAATAATTGTTTCAAATGATAACTTTAAAAGTTTTTGTAAATCAAAATCAGATGTAAAAAATTATATATGTAATTTGACATTTGCAAAATGGAAAAAGAGTGATGATGACACGGTTGTTTTTGAAATTTCTGCAGATAGGTTTCTTAGAGGGATGGTCAGAGCAATTGTTGGTACAATGTTAATATTAAATGAAGGAAAAATTAATTTGTCAGATTTTAAAAAAATTATTTTTAAAAATGACAGGAGAAATGCAGGGTATTCAGTTTTTCCTGGAGGGTTATATTTGAAGGAAGTATTGTATTCAAATAAATTATAAATAGAATGGATAAAAAATCTGTTAGCGGAAATGTTATTGATTATAGAGTTTTAAAAAGACTATTTATCTATTGTAAGCCTTACATACGTCAATTTTATCTTTTAGTTTTTTTTACTATTTCTTTATCTATATTAAGCCCAATAAGACCTTATCTTGTTCAATTAACAATTGATAATCATGTTGCATTTAATGATTATAATGGTATGTTAAATATGATTATAATCCTTATTGTTTTATTGTTATTTCAAGGTGTTATTCAATATTATCATACTTATTTATCAGGTTGGATTGGTCAGAATATTGTAAGGGATTTAAGAATTAAATTATATTCTCATATACAAAAACTTAGATTAAAATTTTTTGATAATACACCTATCGGAAAAATTATTACTAGAAATATTTCAGATATTGAAACAATTGCAGAAGTTTTTGGTCAAGGGCTTGCGTCAATTATTGGGGATCTATTACAATTAGTAGGCATATTAATTATAATGTTTTTAATTAATTGGAAATTGACTTTAATAACCCTTTCAACTTTTCCTTTATTATTATTGGTAACTTATATTTTTAAAGAAAAGGTTAAAGTTTCATTTAATAACGTAAGAGAAGCTGTTGCAAATTTAAATTCATTTGTGCAAGAACATATTGTAGGAATGAATGTTGTACAAATATTTGCTAGAGAATCAAAAGAATATGAATCTTTTAAAAAAATTAATAAAAATCATCTAGAATCTAACCTAAAAGCTGTATTGTATTATTCTTTATATTTTCCTGCAATGGAATTTTTTACTGCTTTAGGAATGGGATTGATGATTTGGTATGGTTCTAATCAAATATTGGAAGATGAAATATCTCTAGGAATATTGATTGCATTCATAATGTATTTACAAATGTTTTTTAGACCTATTAGGATGATTGCAGATAGATTTAATGTATTACAGATGGGTGTTGTAAGTTCCATTAGAATTTTTAAACTTTTAGACAATCAAGAAATGATAGTAAATAATGATAAACTTAAAATTGAAAACAATATATCAGGAAAATTAGAATTCAAAAATTTATGGTTTGCTTATAATAAGAAAGATTATGTTTTAAGAAATATAAATTTTAAAATTAATCCCGGAAATGTACTTGCGATAGTTGGAAGCACTGGGTCAGGTAAAACATCAATAATAAATTTGATTAATAGATTTTATGAATTTAATAAGGGGGAAATTTATTTAGATGAAAACAAATTAAGAGATTATAATTTAAATGAGCTTCGCCAAGTTATAGGTTATGTTCCTCAAGATGTTTTTTTATTTTCAGATACTATCAGAAATAATTTAACATTAGGGAATAAAAAAATATCTGACAGTGAGATTTGGGATGTAATACGTTATTTAAAAGCTGAAAGATTTATTGAAAAACTTCCTGGAAAATTAGACTACAATGTTATGGAGAGGGGGGCAACATTATCAGTAGGCCAACGTCAATTATTATCATGCATTCGAATTCTACTTTTTGATCCTAAAATAATTCTTTTAGATGAAGCCACTTCATCAGTAGATAGTGAAACAGAAGAAATTATTCAAAATGCAATATCTAAAATTCTAAATAAAAGAACGTCTATTGTTGTTGCTCATCGTTTGTCAACAATAAAACAGGCTGATAATATTATAGTATTAGAAAATGGAGAAATTGTAGAGTCTGGAAAACATAATGATTTGAAAAAAAATAATAAACACTATTCTAAACTATATAAAATGCAATTTAGTAAGATTGCCACCTAAACTTTGTGTTTATCATTTTGTAAAGTTTTTCATTATGTTCTAGAAAAAAGTCCTCAATAGTTTCTTTTGTTTTTTGCTTGATTTTGATGTCAATTTTACTTCTATTATAAATAGTAGTACAAGGAACTTTTTCTGGGTTAAGATTTAAAAATTTAAATAATTTATTTAATTCTTTTCTTGTATTTAAAAACAGTTTTTCAGAAAATAAAATATGTATTTGTTTTTTATCAAAATTATCGAAGTATATTTTTAATTGTTTGTGATATATACCCCTATCTAGAATTGAAAAATATTTAAATTTTCTGCTATAATAATTTTTATTTTTCATCATTTTCTCTTTTTCATGATTGATGAATTTCATTTCGTTTTCTATTACCTCCTCTATGGTAGTATCTGGTCTGTATTTTCCTAAATAAATATTATGTTTATAATTAGAAATAGCTCTTTCAACGGGATTTCTTAAAAGCACTATAAGTTTAAGTTTTGGTGATAACAATTTTATTCTTTCAGCAGCAAAAGGATGGTGGATATAGTCTGGACTGCACTCAAAAGTTAATAAGTCTTCATTTTCATTATTAAAATTATTTTTATACCAATAGGTTCCTTTTTCATAATTTCTATCGAAAAAATGAATTTCTCTTCTTGAGCCAACACATATTTTAGAATGATTGCTGAGGTAGTTATATAGAGAAGTAGTACCCCCTTTTTGAGTTCCAAGAATTATAAAATCAGGATTTTTTCCTTCGACCTTTTTTTTAATTTTAGAATAATATAAATTAATAGAACGTTGATATTTTCTTACTATAAATTGTATCATAGCATTAACTTTTTTAATCTAACTCTTCTTCTTCATTTTGTTTTTTAAATATTTTATAATAATTCCCTTTTTGTTTGATCAATGAATTATGATCACCTGACTCTACAATTTCTCCATCTTCTAAAACAATAATTTTTTTTGCAAGGATTACTGAGGAAATTCTATGTGAAATTATGATTGAAGTTTTATTTTTCATTATTTTCTTTAAGCTTTTTAGTATTGACTTTTCAGTTTTGGTGTCTACAGCTGATAAACAATCATCAAATATTAATATCTTGGGATTTTTAATTATTGCTCTTGCTATAGAGATTCTTTGTTTTTGTCCACCAGATAATGTAACTCCTCTTTCTCCGATTTTCGTTCTAAATTTTTTAGGGAATTTATTAATATTTGCAATTAAATCTGCATTTTTTGCTGCCTCAAAAATCAAATCAAAGTTTTCTTTTTCAGATCCAAAACTAATATTATTTTGGATAGTATCTGAAAATAAAAAAACATCTTGAGGAACATAGCCTATTTGACGCCGAAGTGTTTCGACATTTATATCTTTAATATTTATATCATCAATTTTTATTTTCCCAGATTGAGGATTCATTAGCCTTGGAATTAAATTACTTATAGTACTTTTTCCAGATCCAGTAGATCCAATAATGCCTAACGAATCTCCTGGCTCTATTTTAAAATTTATTTTATTTAAGGCTTGAATTCCTGATTCTTGATATTGAAAACAAATATCTTTAAACTCAACTTTTCCTTTAATATCAATCTTTTTATTTTTTTCACTTATAATATTATTTTTTTGATTTAGAAATTCATTGATTCTTTTTTGCGATGCTGCAGCTCTTTGGATAATGCTTGTGATCCAACCCAATGAAGTTACCGGCCAAGTTAATAAAGCTACATATATTAAAAACTCAGCTATATTTCCAATAGAAATATTTCCCTCAAATACTTCAACAGAGCCTTTATATACTGTGATAATAATACTTAATCCAATAAGAGTCATAATTATTGGAAAGAATAATGATAATACAAATTGAAGCCCCAAAGCTTTATCCTTATATTGTTTACTTTGTCTATCAAATTTTTGAGAAAAACTATCTTCTCTTCCAAATGACTTAATTATTCTTATTCCTGAAAATGATTCTTGTACAAAAGTTGATAAATTAGATAGTGATTTTTGAATTTCTTCAGATTTATAATTGATTATATTTTGAATGTAATATATACTGTAAGCCAAAAAGGGGAGGGGAATAAGAGAATAAATAGATAATTCAAAATTGATATAAAACATAAATGGTATAATAAAAAGTAATAATATACTCACATTAATTCCATACATAAGAGCAGGGCCTAAATACATTCTTACTCTACTTACATCCTCTGAGATTCTATTTATCAAGTCCCCTGTATTATTTTTCTTATAAAATTCCATTGGTAAAGTTTGATAATGAAAATAAATTTCATTTTTCAAATCATACTCAATATTTCTTGATGCAACAATGATGGTCTGACGCATTAAATACAAAAATAAACCTCGAATAGATGCAGCAAGAATTATTATCACAACAGCAATTAAAATATTGTCTTTAAGAAGTTGGTATGAATTACCTTGAAGGTCAAAACCTATAAAAAGTTGATAAGTACTATAGCTATTTTCTAATAAATCAAATGATTCTCTAATTACTATTGCTGGAACAATTGCAAAAAAAGTTGCGAAACTTATGAAAATTATACCTAGAATATAATAACTTTTGTACTTGATCAAATATTTATCTAAGTATGACAGATGGTTCAAATTATATAATTTTAATTTCAATGTAATATAATATGATTTGAATATGAGAGAAATTTATTTTTAAATAAATAATTTGTTAAAAGGATGCAAAATAACTCAAAATTATCGGATAAAATTTTTAATCAAGACCATGAACAAATTGTTTATTGTTCGGATAAAGATTTAGGCTTGAAAGCTATTATCGGCATTCATGATACCACTCTTGGTCCATCTATTGGCGGCACAAGAATGTGGAATTATTCTACTGAAGAGGAAGGTTTAAAAGATGTTTTAAGGCTCTCAAAAGCAATGTCTTTAAAATCCTCACTCGCTGGATTGAATGCTGGCGGAGGTAAAGCTGTAATAATTGGAGATTTAAAATTAAAAAATCAAAATTTCATTAAAAAATACGCTTCTTTTATCAATGATATAAATGGAAAATATTGGACTGCACAAGATGTGAATATTTCTTCTCAAGATATGATTTGGATGAAAGATGTTACTCCTTTTGTAGTTGGTATGCCAGAGGAGCAAGGAGGCTTAGGTGATTCTTCACACCCTACAGCATATGGTGTTTATTTAGGAATGAAAGCAGCTTCTAAATTTGTTTATGGGACTGATTCTTTAGAAGGGAAAAAAATTGCTTTACAAGGTATAGGAAAAGTGGGGGCTAAATTAATTGAATATTTAACTAAAGAAAATGCAAACATTTATGTTAGTGATATTAATAAAGAAATTTTAAAAAATATAACAGATAAATATAAGGTAAGTACTTTTAAGAATAGTGAGCTTTATTCTATGGAATTAGATATATTTTCTCCATGTGCCTTGGGAGCAATTCTAAATTCTGAATCAATAAAAAAATTAAAATGTAAAATTGTCGCTGGAGCCGCAAACAATCAACTAGAGGATGATAAAATTCATGATATTGAATTAAAAGAAAAAAACATCATTTATGTGCCAGATTTTTTGATTAATGCTGGAGGAGTAATAAGTGTATATCATGAACAAATTCAAGATTTAAGTAAAGAAAAAGTGTTTGGAATGACTGAAAATATTTATTCAAAAGTTGAAGATGTACTCAAACTTTCTAGTGAAAATGATATTTCAACAAATGTTTCTGCAATGAAAATAGCTTTGGATAGAATCAATAGAAATCGAAAAAAGTAATTATTTTTACAAAAATTATCGTTCTTTAAATTAATAGATATGCTTAGCAGAAGGGCCTTACGTATACGCGTTCTACAGTTGTTATACTCTTACGAAAAAACTTATCGACACGCTGATAGCCATCAAAACTATTCCGAGAAAGTTTTTTCAGATCTAGAAAAGTCTATTGATTTAATTTATCCCCTATATTTTGAAATCTTAACAATACCAATTCACTTTTTAAATTTAAATACAATTGATAGGCAGGTTTCTAAAGAATTGATTGTAAAAAAATCAAATTCAAAATATAACCTATCAATTAATCAAATAATAAAGTATATAAAAAAAAATAAAATGTTAAGTCAACAGTTTACAAATTATGATTTAGATGTTAGTTCAACAAATGATGACATTAAAGTTTGGTATAAATCATTATTAAAAAACGATGAAATTATTAAATATAACAATCTAATAAAATCAGACTTTAAAAATGATTTAAAAATTTTTACATATATATGTCTCAATTTTATTTTCAAGAATGAGGAAATTAATAAACATTTTTTGGAAAAGGATTTATTTTGGGATGAGGATAAATTAATAGTTAAATCAATGATAAAGAAGAGTTTGATTTCACTTAATTCAATAAAATTAGATAAATTTGCAATCGCAGATTTATCTAATGATTTGTCAGATGATAAATTTTTTGCGAATAATTTGTTTAAAGGTGTATTAGATGGTAATAAAACTTTTGACATTTTAATTAGTGAAAATTGTCAAAATTGGGATTTAGAAAGAATTTCTACAATTGATAGAATTCTTTTAAAAATGGGAATA
>CERB01021735.1_pt1 | contig 10187 bp, 8 predicted proteins | sample 356271 | NCBI WGS metagenome assembly CERB01 (sample SAMEA2621155, study PRJEB7988) | marine metagenome | isolation source: saline water (ENVO:00002010), including
GCATCATCGACTTCTAAACCATAGGGTATTTCTCGAAAACGATAATCAATTTTGAGCAATGAAAATATCATTGTTAATAAAACAATGAAATAAAGGCTTCTAGCTTTCATTATTAATCTTTGGATTTAATCATATTATTAAGTAACGCACTAAGATTACTTTAATAGAAAAATCTTTACTACGTTTAATGATGGAAAAAATACAAATTGTTACACCTGTTTACAACGAAGAAAAAAACATATATACAACAATAGAGAACTTCTTCAAGGAATATGAAAACAATAAATTTGAAATTTCATTTATTATCTCTGAGGATGGTTCAACTGATAATTCGATAGATATTATTAATAATTTAAAAGAAATTTATGAGATAAAACTACTAAGTAGTCCTGAAAGAAAAAATTATACTGATGCTGTATTAATTGGATTAAGAGAAGCGAATTCAAATATTATTTCATTTGTTGATTCTGATGGACAATATGATCCAAAAGATTTAAAAAGATTATATGATAATTTAGAACCTGGCAAAATTGTAGTTGGTTACAGATACCCCAGAGTGGATAATATTTTTAGACTATTTATATCAGGTTCTTTTAAAAAACTTTATCAATTTTTACTAAAAATAGAATTAAAAGATCCTTCATGTGGATATTTTATGGCATATAAAGAAGATATTGAATCAATAATAAATACAGACGCCGTTGGGTTAATCAAAGAAGGATTTTGGTGGGAATTTTATGCATGGTGTATAAAGAGAAATTTAGAAATAGTAGAAATACCAATTAAGCACTTCAATAGGAAATATGACAATACTGTTGTATTTAAACTTAAAAAGATTCCCGGAATAGCTTACAGAAATATAATTGGTTTATTTAAATTGAAGAACCTACTTAAAAAAACTTCTTAGACTTAACTTTCTTTGTAGTGATCAATCATTATGGCATCAAAAGATAGATCATATTTTTTAAACTTTTCTTGATAGTAATTAGTTTTATTTTCATATCCCCATCTAGTTGGAGATACAAGGCAGAGATTGAAATTATTAAGAATACTTGCTGTTTTTGAATCTAGTTCAAAATCTTCATAAGTATCAACCCAAACCCATTTAACTTTTCCAATAAAATTTTGAACCGTATCAATCCCTTCATATTTTGAAAATCTTAGGCTTAAATTTTCTCCATGTTTTTCAAAATTTTGATAAATATACGGAAACTCAATATCAAGTAAGAAAAAGTTTGAAATATTTTTCCTTTCTAATTCATCTACTACTTGTTCTTCAATGCCAGATTCTTTTATATTTGCGACTAGTAATTGATGTTCGTAGAAATTTATATAGTCACTAAAATCTTCTTTGTTCTCTTCGGGATCATGAGAAAGAACTAATTTATTATTACTACACCTAATATCAACTTCAACCCCATAGTTAGTAGGTATTCTTTGTAACTCATTAACATGATTTACTCTGTGAATTATATCTATCATGATAGAATATTTTAGTGAATGTTAGTAAAAAAGACTTAACTAAATTTACAAATTCGGTATTTCAATTTTTATCAATAGGTTTATTCATTTTTTATTTAGTCAACAATATAAAAAATAATATCTATGAGATTTTGTTTATTGACGAAAGAATGCTGATTGATGATATATATAATGTATGGCTAGTAGAAGATTTATATAATCGATTCTCAAATGTTTCAAATCAATCATTAAAAAACATACTAATTATTTTTATAGAGCTTGCTTATGGGGGAGACCTAAGATATGGAAGGCTATGGTCTAACTTTTTTACAATTCTTGTTGGTCCAGCAACTTTTGTAAGCGACACAGTAGTAATACTATTTTCAAGGTTTCTTAATTCTTTATTATTTTTTTCAGGGGCCTATTTTCTTTCAAAATATTTAGTTGAAAAAAAATATCTATGGATTAGCGTTTTTACAATTTATTCTTTCTCATCTGTTGAATTTATTCATAGAGTACCTAAACCAGATCCAATGGTAATAATATTTGTGGCTTTGGGTGTAAAATATCTAATTAACAAAAAATACTATCAATCTATTTTCTTTCTTTCCGTAGCTAGTTTTTTAAAGATTAACGCAATAATTATCTTCGCTTTTTTATGGATTTACATATTTCTCAACTCAAATGAAAATAAAATACGCTTAATATTAAAAACATCTTTAATTACTTTAGGGTCTTTAATAATTGTAAACCCAATACTTTTAATCCCTCCTCTGAATTTAGGGGGTAACCAAATACCAAATTTTTATAAAATATATTTAAATTGGCTAACTACCCAAGGATCGAACTCAGACGAAGTTTTTTTTAGTTTTACCTTTTTTATGAATTGGGTTCATGAATTATCTCTTTTTTACAAATTTCCAAATAGCATTTTATTCTTAATTGTAATTATTTTTATTTTAGGATTTATTTTCAAAGAGATTCTCAATTCCTCTGATGATTTGTCTAAATATTTACTTTTGATATTTTGTTTTTATATATTCTTTTATTTCTTTTTCATTGAAAGAGCCTGGACTCATTATTTACATTTGCCCTTTTCTTTATTATTAATTGCATTCTTAAGGGTATTTAAAAAAAGAAATATCTCTTTCATTCCTTCTATTTTAATAATCATATTTGCTTCAATTGGCAATATTTCAAACATAGACAGATTCTTAAATGATAAAACTTTTAACATGAATGATAGGCTTGATTATGTATCTGTTAATACACAAGATGATGCCAAAAAACTTGTTAGCAAAATTGTTAATGAAATAAAATTAATCTATAACCAAAATCTACATTTAAATAAAAATTTAGTTTACTGGCACCCAGACTTAATTACTCCTAGAAATAAAGTTACTTATGATGAAAGTTTTTATGTTCGTGAATATTGGGGAGATAAAAGTAAAGTTAACTTTGCAATTGAAGAGGCAGACATTTTTGTAACTTATACTGATTATGAAATTACGGATTCTGTTGTTAAAACAAGTATTGAAAATTTTTATATTTATTACCTGAAGGGTCTCGATTAAATAACTTAAGAATCTTGTTGGGTAGAAAATTAAAAAACAAGTTATTTATTGGGTTATGATTATATAGCAATGATTAATTTTGTCGTATGTTTTGATGAAAATTATAATGACGTTGCTTATTTGTTTTTATATACTTTGTTAAAGTCAGTATCTGAAAAAATTAATATTTATATTGTTCATCAAGATCCAACTTCCTTTGATCATATTAAAGAAAAAATTGCTTCACATGATAAATTAAATAAATTAGAAATTTATAAATTTGATAATGATTTAAGCGCAATTCAAGAAACTCTTTACGGCCATATTAGTGAAGCAACTTATTACCGGCTTTTTTTAGATAGATATTTACCTGACAATCTTGATTTCATTCTCTATGTTGATGCAGACATAATCTGTTATAGAGATCCTATACCTTTAATAAAAAAAGAAATTCAAAAACTATCTAAATCTGATTTCATTATTTCAGCAAGGACAGAAGTATTTCGAGAGAAAAAAATTGAGCCGCACTGGGAGAGATTAAGTTTAAAAGGTGAAAGATACTTTAATGCAGGAGTTTTATGTATAAATTATAAAGAGTGGTTAAAAAAAGATATGTCAAAAATCCTTCTAGACAAAATGAGTGAGCAAAAAGATATTCTGCTCTATTGGGATCAGGATTTAATGAATATGGTAATTGATGATAAGTATGTTGAATTAAATAAGTCATTAAATTTTGATTTGTTTATAGCTCCTGACAATGTAAACCTATCATTAATTGATCACTACGGCCAAGATGGGTTAGATACTATGTCTCTTCTCCACTATACAGGAAGTATGAAACCTTGGACTATAAGGGCAGCTTTTAACAAGAGAGCAATTTTTTACCATGATGCATATTACGAACTTTTCAAAAAAAAGTACAAAATAATAAACACTTGGAAAGTAAGTGCCGTTACACAATTATTAAATGGAATATTTAAACTATATATTAAAAATTTACGTTATCCAATCTCATTTATATATATCGCAATATTAAGCCTATTTAAACCAAGTAGGTCAAACAAAAAAAATGTTTAGAAATAAAAAATTAATTTATAAATTAAAACATATAAAAGGTGAAAAAATAATTCCTTTTATACATCTTGGTTTAGGAGATCAAATTATTTGTAATGGAATTGTAAATTACATTACAAATAATTTAGCTAAAGAAGTTTTTTTACCAGTAAAAAATAATCATGCTGATCAGATATCATTCTTATACTCAGAAAATACAAATGTCAATATTTTTGAAGTAAAAAATGAAACAAGAAATGAGGATGTAGAAAATTTTGCAAAAAATATGAATATACAAATATTAAAAATTGGTTATGAAAAAGTAAAGAAAAATTCTTTTAATACATACTTTTATAAGCAACTTAATCTGCCCTATGAGCATACCTACAATCACTTTTCATTACCAAAAGATCTAGATCGAGCTAAAAAGCTAGAAGAACATTTGTTTAATTATTTTAAAGTTAAAAATGAAAATTTTATTTTGGTACATAGTGAATCATCATATGAGAAATACGATCTTGAGATCTCAAGTTCATTAGACAAAATATATATAAATAAAGAGTCTGATATATTTGGAAACATGTTTTTATATGAAGAATTAATTAAAAAAGCAAAAGAAATTCATTGTATAAATGGTAGTTTTTTTCACTTGGTTGAAAGATTAAAAACAGATGCTAATCTTTTTTATCATCATCAAAGAAAAAACAATATGTATATTTCAGATCGATGGAAGTGGATTCATTATTGATAAATAAAATTAACAACTCAGTAAAGATTAAGATCTTAAGAAAAAATATTTCTGAATTTCCATATTATATTTTGGATTATATATTTATTGGCATATCTTTGATGAAAAATTTGGTTAAATACAGACAAAGCTACAAAAAAAATCTTGTTTTTGTTACCGCTTCAGATAAATATTATGCAAATAGTCTGTTTCAGTTATTGGATAATCTTTATTTACAAAATAAAATAAAAGCAATCATTGTTTATGACCTCGGAATGACCTCTGAACAAGTAGCAAAAATAAATAATGACTACAACGAAGTAACATATAAAAAATTTAAATTTAATGAATATCCTAAATTTTTTAGTGAAGTAGATGATTATGGAAAAATGGGAGCATATGCATGGAAGCCCTCCATAATATGGGAAGTGTTTAATGAATACAAATGCCAAGTTGTATGGGTTGATACAGGTAATTTAATTAATAATAAATTTAAGTTTGTAAGAATAGTCTTATCAAATATAGGATTTTTTAGCCCAGTAAGTGCAGGACGTATAAAGGAATACACTAATTTAAGCACCTTAGATAGTTTGGATTTTCCTGAATATTATAAAAATAAAAGAATGCTTACCGGCGGATTTGCTTGTTTTGATTGGGAAAATAAAGCTGCAAAAGAACTATTGCTTAATTGGAAAAACTTTTCGTCACAAAAAGAATTAATCATTCCATCAGGAAGCACTCCAAATGATCACAAGCATGATCAGTCATTATTATCAGCTTTAGTATATAAATCAAAAATGTATAAATATTTACCAAAAATTAAAAGAGTTTTTGGTATTAAAGTTAATCAAAATCCAGGTAGACACTTTTATTTAGTTGAAGGCTTAGAAAATTCTAAAGCATCAAAACTTAGAGAAGAATGGTATAAAAAATATAAAACTATTTCAACACTAACTATTAAGGACTCTGAGGTTATCTGGGTAACGAGTCTAAGCAATATTAGTAAAGTAAAAATTAAATTATTAAAAAACAATAAAGTTGTTTGCTCAATTTTTGATGACGAAAACTATGAACTTATTAAAAACCCAAACAATTTAAAAGTAAGAAAAAGAATAAAATTAATAGATATTTATTTGACTACAGAAATTAAGATACTTGAATTTTTAGAGAAGAATAATAAGAACGTAGTTTTTCTTGATTCTGAAGATGTCAGCTATATAAAACTAAAATTATCCGAAACATTAAAAATAAAAATATAAAATTTATTTTAATTTGATAAATTCACTGTTTTTAAAATAAGATTTATTTTCTTTAACTATACTCTCAAAAAAATTCCATGCTAAAACAATTACATAATCATATTTATTGTTGTCAACATCATTAATTGCTTTTATCTCAATCCCCGTACTAGGTATGAATTTATTTTGTTTAAGTATATTGTCATCAATTGTAAATTGAAAATGATCATCACTGATACCAAAATAATTAAGAATTGTAGTAGCTTTTGCAGGGGCACCATATCCAATAATGGTTTTTCCATCAGATAATATCTGATTAATATTTAACAAAGATTTTTGTTTAATCTGTTCTACATTTTTCGCAAAATTGTAATAAGTCTCAATTTTATCCAATTTATTTTTCTTTTCTAACTTTAGGTATTCATTTACACTTTTATGAATTCTTTTGTTTCTATTCTTGGTCGTATAAACACGTAATGATCCCCCGTGCGTTTCTACTTCTTCTACTTTATAAACTTTCATTTCAGAATCCTCAAAAAATTTTAAGATTGAAAGAAGACACCAGTAATTTACATGTTCGTGATATATATTATCAAAGGTAAGGTCTTTTATCGTTCTTAATAAGTATTGAATTTCAAAAATAAATTCCCCATCTTTTTTTAATAGGTCTTGTGTTTTCTCTAAAATCTCTTTTAATCCATCACCGTGAGCAAAAACATTAAATGCTGTGATAACATCGACCTTTCCAAAATCACTCTTAATTTTATTAACTGTTTTATTGTCAAAATATCTAGGTATGGTAAATAGTCCTTTTGAGTTTGCAATTTTTGCTACATTTTTTGCAGGCTCAACCCCTACACTTTTGATACCTAGATTTTGTATTGGGTCAAGAAAAATACCATCATTACTTCCAATATCTACAACTGTTGACTTGCTAGAAAGATTCAAATCTTTTTTTATTTTTTTTGCAAAATTCATAAAGTGCTCTTTAAATTGTGTGGATGTTGATGATAAATAAAGATAGTTATTAAACATTTTTTCTGGTGGAACAACAACACTTAATTGTGAATTAAAACATTGTTTACAAAAATTTAGATCTAAGGGATATAACTCATTTTTAGCATTTTTTTTATCATTAAGATTATTTGCAAGAGGAGAAAGACCTAGTGACAAATAATGATTAAGTCCCCCTCCACATACTCTACATTCTGTTTTATATGAATCTAATAATAGCTGGCCAAAATTTTCATCAACTAAATCATACTTTAACGTATGGGTTGTTCCATAGTTTGCATGTTCTCTCTCGCCATTCACTAGATTTAAAAATATAGAATCTTCTAGGAAAACCATTGTATGAGCTACATTCGGTGGTATTGTAGACAAGTCACCCTCACTTATTAATCTTGTTTCAGTTACAGCACTTGGGTCAAGTAAATCTCTCGTAACACTTATATATTTGCCTTTTATTAACAAACAACTTTGTGTTTGAATAGGATGATAGTGATTCCCTCTGACAGTATTTTTCTTTGACTCAACGTAACCAATCATGTTTAAAGTGTCATTAAAGTAAAAATTAGTAATAATTCCTCTTTCATCTAAATAGGGGTCTTTACCTTGAGATATAATTTCATTACTTGAACTGAAAGAATGATTGCTCCAGGAATTTATCATCTCTTCTAAAGAATTTTCTAAATTATATAAAAATTTAAATCCAGAATCTTTTAACTTTTTATTTGATAATGTATACCCTTTATTTGGAACAGGATCATTAGTTTTAATTACGGTTATTTTTTTATTGATTTTTTTACATAAATTAGCAACATCACTTACTTTAAGACTCTCATTTACACAATTAAATATTTCATTATTTATATTTTCATTCTCCCCAACAAAATATAAGCTTCTTGCTACATCAACCACTGATACAAGGCTTTTTAGTTGATTGCCTTTTGAATACAATTTTATTTCACCATTATATGAACTAATTTTTGAAAAAAGATTTGGCATTACATTTAAACGTGTTGAACTGTATGATTTTCCATATACAGACCCCAACCTCAAAATCACATAATTTTTTTTTGATTTTATAATATCATTCTCAGACTTTACTTTACCTTTTGAATACTCAAGTAGCGGGGACGGAGTAGACTTTTCATCAATATTTTTTACTACTTTTTTCAAACCTTCAAAAATAACATGGGTGGAAGGAAAAACTATTTTTGTTTTATTTGATAATAATTCCAGTATATTTTTTGTCCCTTGCTCACCTACTTTTTTTACTAACTTGTCTCTAGTAGGATTTTTGTCTTCAATGGTTGTGCCTACGTCTGTAACTCCAGCTAAATGATAAACTATATCAGCATTTTCAATACTTTTTCTAAGGTTATTTTTGTCTAGAATATCAACCTGTTCAAATTCAATGCCCCATCTTTTTAATTGGCTCACACTATCTGAATTAAAATTATTGTCAATTACCTTAACATTTAGATTTCTAGTTAATCCTGAGTAAATTTTACAAAGCTCCATGCCTATGTACCCAATACCCCCTGTAATAAGAACTTTTTTCATATTTAAATGATACAGCTAATTAATTGTGATAGCGGAAGAATATTCTTTTTTAATGAAGAACAATTTAAATTTCTATTGTAACTTTTATGAATTCAATAAAAAATTATGAATTATTAGTTTTTGCATATTGTAATTTCCAAATCAAATAAATAAGTGTAAAGATTGAAAAATAATCAAAATAATCAAAATTTAGATAGTTAGTATCATTCCAATGAGAAATGTGAAATAGTGAAAATAATAAAGTGAACAAATAAAATATTCTTTCATTAAATTTCTTTAATTTAAGAAACTCAATAATTAACATAATAAATATTAGATTTCCTAATGAATATAAACTAAACCTTATTGGAGGGTACCAACCAATAAGTGACCAAAATAAATAGGAAAAACCACCAACTAAAATAACTTTTTTATAAATTTGATCTTTATTTCTATTGACAATTTTTACTAATATTAAAAGAACAACTGGAATTAATAAATACTTTATTAAATTTAACGAATCAACCCCATAGCAATAAAAGTTTTTAGGAAGGTCGAAGCAAAACCATTCATCTGTAGTATCCCAAGCTTGTGTTAATCGTAAATCAAAAAGTTTTTTTGGTAACAATATTTTAGTAAACCAATAACCTAAACCACTATCAAAATATTTTGAGAGCCATATGAATTGACCATAATATTCAGTATTCATATCATAAGGTAAAATATTTTGAGAATTTAGATATTGCTTATATAAAAAGTTTGGAATAAAAAATATAAGTACTGAGATGAAATTGTTTATTAAGTTTCTAAAAGAGCGTCTACTTTTTAACAGTAAATAAAAATTTACAGAAATTATTCCAATAAAAAATGATCTATTTAATAGAAATAACAAACCTAAGAATAATGCGTAAACAAACAAGTTTTTCTTTAAATCTTTTTTTTCAAGTAAATAGAGTGAAATAATAAATACCAATGTCGAGAGCGTTTGATTAGAGGGTGTAAAAATTCCAAATTGCAATAAAGGATTTAAAGATGCAATCACTGTAATAGACATGATATTAAAAATAGAAATCTCATAGTATTTGCTTAAAACTTTAATTAAAATATAGATTCCTATAGCAAAAAATAAAATTTGAGTAATAAAAAAACTTAATGCTGGCAAGAAATCATATGAAGAGGATTCAGGGTTTATGAATATACCAAAAAATTTATATGTTAAGTAATTAGAAATTAAATATAAAGGACGATTTTGATACTGGTTATTGCTTTCCGAGAAAATACTTTGAAAGCTTTGAACAGATCCTAAATAAATTTCATCATCACAACGACTGTGTGGGTATAAGAAGTTAAGCTCATTCGTTCCAACTGATATTTTTTGTTCTAAATAAATATCACAAATAAAAAGCTCTTGAGGGTCAACTTGGAAAAATAAGAAAAAACTGATAAAAATAAAGAGTGCTGATAAAAATATTATGGTAAAAATTTTTATATTGCTTAAGTTAGTCATAGGCCTACTTAACTATAAATTAGAAATCATTTAATTTCATAATAATTTATAAATATAAATTTCTAATATGATTAATAAAGATAGAAAATATGAAATTAAAT
>CERB01018955.1_pt1 | contig 10175 bp, 10 predicted proteins | sample 356271 | NCBI WGS metagenome assembly CERB01 (sample SAMEA2621155, study PRJEB7988) | marine metagenome | isolation source: saline water (ENVO:00002010), including
ATTGGTGCTGCACCGCTTTCTGATGTCCCTGATGACATATTTGTAGATTGGATAGTCGTAGTTTGCACACCCCATTGGGCTAACTTTATTGGAGGTGCAAGGACTGTATTGGATGGCACCCCGCCAAGAGGAGCTGCTGGCTCTTCTTTTTGCAGTGATCTTTTTGCAACACCTTGGCATGACGGCAACGTTGTCATTACTCCTGGTGATCTGGGGGGGAGAATGAATAATCGATTAAAACCTGAGGAGATGTTTGTGGTTGTTCCAAATGAGTATTTGGAAAGTTTGTTAAATATTATGACTTCAACCCCTGACGCAAGAGCTGTATTAGAAGCCACTAAGCCAGAAGAATCTGAATACTGGGACAAAAGAAAACGAGCTAAAAAAGCAAAAGAAAGAAAGTTAAAAGAAGATGCTCCAAAAAATGAATTTGAGTCGAAACTAAGCATGATTTGGGATCAGGAATCAAAAGATATGATTGCATCAACCCCACCAGGCATTATAGAAATGGCTATTAATAACGTAGAAGATTTTGCAAGGGAAAATGGAATTGAAGAGATAACAAAATCTGTAGTCTTGGAACAGATGAAAAGTGTTGGCATGGATCCAAGCATGCTCAGCTAAATTAATGCAAGATAAGACAGTCTTAATTACTGGCACAGCCAGCGGAATGGGTAGAATTGCAGCCAAAGCACTCGCAGATAAGGGGGCTAGACTGATTCTGGTTGATTTTGATACTGAAGAGGGTATCAACTCAAAAGATGAGATTATTGACGCTTCAGGAAATAAAGATATTGAATATTTTGATTGTGATGTTTCTTCTTTTAGGGCGTTAAGAGAATTATCAAGACAAATCCATAATCATTATTCTCAATTAGATGTCTTAATTAATAATGCTGGAATTACTGAGTCAATCAGAAGACAAAGTGAGGATGGTTTTGAAATGACCATGGCTACGAATTTTCTTGGGCCCTTCCTCTTGACCCATCTTCTTTTGGATCTACTCAAGAAACCTGACAATTCTAGGATAATAAATATTTCTTCAGATGGTCATAGAATGGCAAAGGAATTTGATTTTGATGATATTAATTTTGAAACTGGCTGGGAAAAAGTTAATCATTCCATGGGATTTCAAGCCTATGCAAGATCAAAATTGTGCCTTAATCTTTTTAGCTTTATATTGTCTGAAAAACTAGAACAAACAAACATAGACGTTTTTGCAGTTTCACCTGGTTATTTTATTAATACAAATATTCATCGGCATATGCGAGGTATGCATGGCGTTATTGTAAATTTAATCAAACCTTTTCTGCAGTCTGCTGAAAAAGGGGCTTTAAATCATATTGTAATGACTTCTGATCTACAATATATTGGCAAATCTGGTTTCTATTGGGAGCATGGCAAAAGAAAAGAAGCATCGCCACTTTCATATGATAATAATCTAAAAGAATCCGTATGGGATTATGCTTCTAAAGTAACTAATATTAAAGATATAGGAGTTATCTAATGGGAATTGCTTTATTTATAATTATCATGATTTTCCTACCCTTAATCATTGGAACCTTGGTTATGGGCTGGCAAAAAAAGATAAAAATAAGGCATAAGGGATCAGGCTTAAACGGGACTTGTTTTGTTGGCTACTCTTGGACCTATTTCTTTTTTGGCTTTTTTGTTCCTATTTTCAGAGGGGAGATCTCTATTGGCGTCTTTCACTTAATTTTTTCATTAGTAACTTTCGGAATTTTCCAACTAATTATGCCTTTTCTATATAACAGGCAATATTCTGCAAGGCTGTTAACAAGTGATTGGGTTCTTGATGATATAGAAGAGAATAATCTATTGGCCAGAGATAAGATTGGCATATCAAAGAATTGATCTAATTTAGTATTATTTTGACACTAAGGTTCTTATATCTTCTTCAAGCATTTCAAGTGAACTTATCGGGCTGAGCGAAGCTCCAAGCTGAGCCTCTGTATTGATTACAAAAATTGAAGCTGTGTGATTAAAATCATACCCATCTTCTTTGTTTATCCTTTGAAAAAACACACTAAGATTTGCAGATAGCTTAACAATTTCACTAATCTCTCCTGTTAGACCAATCATCGTGGAATCGAAAAAATTCATGTACTCATCAAGTCGATCTGTCGTGTCTCTTTCTGGATCAAGCGTAATAAAAACAATCTCGAGAGTTGCCTCTGGTATATCCTGACTTATTTTCTTTTTCATCTGGCTAAGTTTATAAATGGTGCTTGGGCAAACATCTGGACAGTTCGTATAACCAAAGAAAAGAAGGGTAAATTGATTTTTAAAATCATTTTTTGTAAACAGTTGATTCTTCTGATCTTTCAACTCAAAGTCAATAATTTCTAAGGGTTGTTTTAATGCTTTTCCACTTTGAAGTATGGGTTGTTTCTCATTTAATATCGGACCTTTTTGTATGATTAAGACCATGAATACCAAAGCAATCACAGCAAATATTAAGAACAATTTATTTTTCGTTTCTATAATTCTTGACTCCTAACATCAGCTTCAATTCTTACAACTTCAGCATTATTTTCATTTTCAAAAAACATGAGTATCTCAACTTTAGAATTCTTTTTAGGTACTTTGTTAGGATTAATTAACATTAAATGCAACCCACCTGGCTCTAAGGCTATTGATTCTTTTCCATCAATAGAGATATTCTCTAGTTTTCTCATTTGTGCAATATTATTGCTAATAAAGCTCATGTGTACTTCTGCTTTCTCAAAACCATTGGCGATGATCTTTGAGGAACTCATTTTTTTTGGTCCTTGATTATCGATAAACATATAAGCTGCCATAGCTTTAGATCCCGCTGGCGCAGCTCTGACCCATGCATTTTTTACAACAATTTCACTTATTGCTGAATGAGGTATAAAAAATAGTAGCCCTAACAAGAGCAGTGATTTTCTAATCATTAAACACGAGGTCCGCATATAACTGCCACTGGGTTATATTCTGGAAAATATATAGATGAAATTAATGCCCAGGCATTAAACAGTAACAGTATTACAAACGGGATCAGTGCGAGTCCTGCAAAAATATAGAGATATTTTTTATCTTGGTTCATCTATGAGTCGAATTTTATAGTAATCATAGAAGATATCAATTGAATCTAGATGGTCTAAAATCTTTCAATAATAAATTTGTTGATCCACTAAGAATTTCTTCTGATACAAGCTTCCCAACGATTGCTGCAAGACTTACCCCACTGTGCATAACTGCCACATATATATCTGATAATCCTTCAGGCCTTCCTATTATGGGTATTCCATCTCTTGGAAGCGGACGCCACCCGATGGAGACTCTTTCAACTTTCAGATCTTCAACTTTTTTCATAAACGTTTTTGCTGTATCAAAAATTCGATTGGCGTGATCTTGAGCAAAAATCTCGGATGGAAATTCTTTTGGCTTATCGCTCAATCTATCTGTGTGAGAACTGGGAGCTCCTGTTTGCTCACCAAAGATTATTCTCCCGTCTGTTTGTTGGTGAATATGCACTCCTGGACCTACTATTATCCTGTTTAATATATTTTCTGTAGGTTTTGATGTAACTATGATTCCTGGTGTTGATGGTTTCATCATATCGATTGATAATAATCGTCCGCTATCAATACCTGTTGCAAATATTGCTTGATGTGCTTCTAATTCCCCAATTGTGGTTTCCACAGATGACAATCTTCCATTTGTGTATTTGAGTCCTTGAAACTGACAGGGGTAGATCACAGAACCCCCATTAAATTCAATATTCTCTATCATCAAGTTGATAGCATGAATAGTATCTATTGCTCCATCAGCTCTGGAGAAGACAATATTTTTATTTTTGAAATCAATACCAGGTTCTAGAGTTCTAGCTTCTCTTTCATTGATCACATCAACAGCTGAGTATCTTGGATATTTTTTTAAATTATTGACCTCATTCATAAGGTTGGTTTGCTCTTCATCTGAATCGAACCATTCAAGAGAACCGCCCCACTTTATTTTTAAATTTATTTCTTTCTCTAAACTTTTGTAAGCATCTATACCGAGCTGGGAGAGAAAATTATAGGGATAAGGTTTTTTAGGGTAGGTGGCATTAATCCAAGAAAAAGTGCTTCCACTAGCAGCCGACCCAGGAAATTTTTGATCTATAAGAGTAACTTGCGCCCCCATTTTTGATAATTCATAGGCTATGGAGGTTCCTATAATGCCGGCCCCGATTACAATTATTTTTTCACGCTTATTGACAGCTGCTAATGCATGATTCGAGGAAATCATCAGAAGTGAAAGCAATTTTGAAAAAGTGCGTCTATCCATAGCTAGCATTGTTAATAACGAAGGCCAGAAACAAGATTCCTGATGAGGCTGCCAATGTTGTTAAGCCATGATAGAACTGATTACCAGTGTCCAGCAACCGGTTAAAGAAAATAATAGTTAGAGCAACGGTGATTATTTGCATAAAAATAACCCAATCATTAAAAATTATGAAAGCAACTATAGTGTTAACAGTGCCTATTAGACTAGTTGGCAAGAAAACCAGTTGTTTCCTGTAATATAAAATTGGTCCTGCAAGCACACAAATTACTGCAAAAGCTTTAACTATGTTGCTTTGACCTATGAGCGCAATAAGAATAAGAGCTTGACCAAGTAGGATGAAAAAAGCAAACAATCCATCCATCAGGCTATAGCCATTTCCGCTGGCGCTTTCAGTTGAGACAAACCAACGGTCTATATGGTTTTGTATGATTTCGAATAAGCTACCTAATACCAAGATCGCTGCAGCGAGAAACAAAAGATCAACATTGAAGATCTTTTCTTCTAGTAAAAATCTATTGTTATTTGCTGCTGGGATAAGAATTAAAGGCACGAGAAGTGCATAAAGATGGATAGGGAATACCCATACAGCCATTTTCCAGGGTATATCGATAATTTTTTCAGAGTTGCTCAGAATCCTTCTCACTTATATTTTTTAAATAATACAATAATCAAGCTCTATTAAGCTAATCTGAGATTTGTTATGTTTGTAAATAATGAAATACTATTTAGCTAATGAAAAAATACCTACTACTCTTTCTTCTTCTACCTCAATCAAATTTTTTGATCGCGAGCCAGCCCAATTCAGACGTTATGGCTTCTAATATTGCCATAGTTATTCATGGAGGCGCAGGGTGGAGCAGAAATCAGACTGAAGAAAAACTAAAGTCCATTGAAGATGGATTAAAGAGAGCTTTGGATGAGGGTTTCGCAATTCTTGAATCGGGCGGAACTAGCCTAGATGCTGTGGAGGCTGCGGTAGTTATATTAGAGGATGATGTCACTTTTAATGCTGGCAAAGGTTCTGTTTATACAGCTGAAGAAAAGCAAGAAATGGATGCTTCTATAATGACAGGGGAGCTTCAGAACGCTGGCGCCGTAGCTTCTGTTTCAACAATAAAAAACCCTATTAAACTTGCTCGATATGTTATGGAAAAGACAGAGCATGTATTAATTGTTGGCCAAGGAGCTGAAAAAGTAGCTATCAAAGGCGGTTTAGAGGTTGTTGATCCAAGTTATTTTTACTCTAAAGAAAAATTAGACAGGGTAAGAAGACAAAAAACAAAGGATGAATTGAGCACGGTGGGTGCAGTTGCTATTGATAAGGAGGGGAATATTTCTGCCGCAACATCGACTGGCGGAAGATCCAACAAGCTACCTGGAAGAGTAGGAGATTCGCCAATAATAGGTGCGGGAACTTGGGCACAGAATAATCTTTGTGGAGTTTCAGGCACAGGTCACGGTGAATATTTTATGAGATTTACTGTGGCTCGAGAGATTTGTGTAAGGATGGATTATTTAGGATTAACTGCAGATCAAGCCTCTAATCAGGTGATTGATGAGCTTAGTGGAATGGGAATTGAAGGTGGAGTAATTGTTATCGATAGAGAAGGCAACGCATCAATGATTTTTAATACTGATGGGATGGCAAGAGCTTACAAGAATTCCAAAGGAGATGAAATTGTCACAATTTATTAAGTTTTTTATATTAATCTAAGGTTAAGGATATATTTTTAAGGGGAAAATCTATGAGGAATTTATTGTTATTAATTTTAGTAAGCTTTTCTATGAATGTCTTTGCAGGAGGCCATGAGGAGGCTAAACCTGCGGAGAATACTTTTATGTTGCTTTCTACCTATGAAATTGCCGCTGGGCAAAATCCAGCAGAACTTGAAAAGGAATTAGTTCAACTAACTCTAGATCAAGAAGAGGATGGCTATAACGATTGTGGTTTATATAGACATTGGTATGGCGGAGAGCGCGCTTTTTATGCGTATTGCTTTTTTTCAGACTTTGATCAACTGGACGCAATCCATAAAAGAGCAGAAGCAAATGAAGATCGTATGGGTATAACTCAGAACTATTCATCACACACAGACCATATACTCCTTAGGCAGAAGGTAGGTTTGACAAAAGCACCAACCAATCTTTTATGGATGGAATGGGAATTTGGACCATATTTAACTAATGCTGAAAGGCAGGATAGGGCAGAAAAACTCTATGATGCTTTCAATAGAGCTTTTGATGGTTGTAATCTTTATAATCATGCTTGGGGCCCAACTATGGGGCATTATATCAATTGTGGTTTTGAGGATTTCTCTGACTTCGGAAAAAAGCATAACGAAATTAATGCAATCATAGGGGAAGAACTTGGGACAGCAGACCTAGACATCAGAACTCACTCAGATGATTTGCTAATTCTGATACAGGACTAAAGAATCTAATTATTTAAAATAGCCAGAGTATTTTTTTACTTTGGCTATATACCTTTTTAGTATGTGCCTTATTTGAAATTAATGCCTCTTCATCATAGTATTACCGAAGGGGAGTATTCATATGCGTCTAGTCAAAAACACAGTTTTATTATCTCTTGGTTTATACCTATTATTTCTTGCAATATTTTTTGCTAGAAATACTTACATACCAGCTAGTGGTTATGCACCAGCGGTACTTTTAGATCATCAAGGTGACCCAATATCCTTAAGAAAAAAGGAGAAGCCAATAGTTGTATTATCTGGCTGGGGAACTCCAGAAGGTTTCAATAAGGCCTATGATGATTACCTCTTTTGGAGAACTTCAGGAGGAGAAAGGATAACTTCTCCAGATCAGGCATGCACTGAATGGCATGTAGGTTCTTACCCCTTCCAAGTTGAAATTTCTCGATTGCCTTTTGCAGTAGGGAGGAAAGTAGAAGGTATGGAGAGACTTTGGGACAGCGTTGGAGCTTATAGGATTAGTGAGGACAAACAAAGTTATGTACCTGTTGTTAATAACCGTGCTGGAGATTTTCCCTATGCGGGAGGAGATGCCCCAACACTCTATAAAAAAGACCTAGACGGAATAGAAATAATTGCTATGAAAGATTATGCTCCTGCTTCAGCATCTTCTGACACAGGAGGATTTCCACTAACACGTTACACGCCAGACCCTCGAAATGGTGAAGATTATTTGGAAGGTATTTTTCTAATAAAACAACCCAATGGGATCAATGATTTCTACGAGATAGATAAAGCTTACAAAGCGAGGGTTGCAGGAATGATGGGTTGGGATCTAGATGAACCTGTCTTCTACCCGGAATATGATGCAGTTGAGGGAGTTCAAGACCCGTTTATATCGGATTGGATAGGGGAATATTTTTCTGAGGATATCAAGGTTACAGAAGGTTTTTACTCTAATGTCCCGAGAATGACAAAGCATCTCAAAGATACCATGCCTCGCGCTGCGAGAAATGGTTATAGAAACATCGTGCTAGCTAAGCCGATAACGGATCATAATGTTTATGCAAACAATTTCTGGGACCTTCATCTCTCGTTGCAATCTTTATGCAGGGCTCGTTTTGATGTTAAAGATTTTAATATCAATCAAGTGAGAATGTATGGAAGAACTCCAGAATACAACTATATGATGCATCAGAATTTAGAACGTCACTTGGATCATATAGAACCAGGAAGTGAGGTCTCAGTTATCTACACCACATTTGGTTTACCTTGGCCTGGAGCTAACCCTGTTGGTCCGATGTCAAATGCAGCACCGTTTATAAATGAAGTTTTCCATGAGAATGCCTATTTAAACTTCCTAAGTTTTAAAAGATATATTGAGCAGAATGAAAATGACCATAAGATTAGTTTCCTAAAAACCGGAGGTTTCGGAACCGAAGATGCTAGAACAAATAATTTATACTCCTATGCTTTATTCAGTGGCACTCAACTAGGCTACAAAGAAGATCCCCTTCGTTTTACAAATCTTCGAGGAGCAATTGAGGACGCCATCCTTAATCAAGGTAAAAAAGAGGTGATTATTCAATTATCCCATTGGGGATATACCTACTGGGTACTGATCATCAATATGAGAGAGGCTCTCAATATACCTCTGAACTCCATAGAAGAGATACATCAAGGCGAATTAAGAATGACCTGGTGTGAGAAGCACAATGCACCTGGAGATTATGAACAAGTTCCAGCTATTGAGCATCAATGTCCTGAGGGTTTTACTAGACTCCAGTTAACAGAGGCTTTTGAAGATTATTCTAAGGAAATGGCGATCAATTATGTAAACAGAATTCGAGGTGGAATAGAGCGACTTAAGATTTACCCCGAGCTAGACATCAGCATTGCAGCTGAAGGCGAAGTTACCAAAGTTGAAGGAGGAATCGTAGAGGTAAAAGAAGGCTCTTTGGCAGGAGCAAAACTCCTTATCAGTGCCGATCCAAATCCTGACAGACCAGAGTCCTATAGTTGGTATAACCGGTGGAGACCATTAACAGACAAACAACCAAATACTGGACCGGATGCTGTCAGGGCAATAAATGAATATGATCAAAATTCAGATTTCTTGGACAGTGCTAAAGACGATTTTATTGCTGTGATTGGTACTCAAGAAAAAGCCACACCCTCAGTGCAGATGCCGATACATCCAAATGCAATTTCTAAAACCGTTTTCTTTGGTCCGTATCGAACAACTCTAAATGTTCCTGCAGAGATAACTATTCCTTATGATAAGGAAAGAATGACCAATCCAGAGAGTATTAGACCCATCGTTTACAATGAGTTGACCGAGGAATTTGAAGAGCATCCCAAGGTTAGAAATAGCTACAAAAATAAAATTGATCAAGAGAAAGGCACTTATACTTTTGAGAGCCAAGTCTTGGGTCAGTTTGCATTGGCTGAAATAAATAATTAGATCATTGTGAGTAATGTTACAACAGGGAGCTGTCTTTGTGAGTCAGTAAGCTTTGAGGTTTCTGGGTCTATATCTAAGGTTTATTTCTGTCATTGTAAACAATGCAGGAGCTGGGGCGGACACTTTGCTGCCGCTGCTGGAATCAAAAAATCTCAACTCAGTTTTTCGAAATCAGAAAGCCTAAAATGGTTCTCTTCATCTGAAGTGGCCGAGAGAGGATTTTGTGAAGATTGTGGATCTAGTCTCTTTTGGAAAGAAGAAGGGTCATCTAGGATCTTTATTTGGGTTGGGACAATTTCAGATTTAGCAGACTTAGAACCAGCGGCTCATATGTATACTAAAGATGCTGGCAATTATTATTCTATTCCAAACGATTGTGAGCACTTTGAATATGATGCCCCTTAAGACCAGATTTATAAGAAGTTCTAATAGGTTTTTCCAAGATGTTTTTCGTTCCTTATTTTTGCTAGCTTAATTTGTCTCTGTCTTTCGGCAAATCTTTCCTTTCTTTCTTCTGAGTGTATTGAGTAACAATGTGGACAGCTGATTCCTTCGCTATATTCCTTACTTTTCATATCATCATCATCAATAGGCATCCTACAGGCGTGACACATTGAATAATTGCCTTCAACGAGACCATGCTGAATAGAAACTCGTTCATCAAAGACAAAGCACTCACCCTCCCATAGACTCTCATCAGATGATATATTTTCTAAATACTTCAGAATTCCACCTTCCAGTTGATAGACTTCTTCAATACCTTCTTCTAGGAGGTAAGATGATGCTTTTTCACATCTTATCCCGCCCGTGCAAAACATTGCTACTTTGGTTTTCTCTTCTTTTTTCATTAAGGCTTTCAGATTATTTTTGGACCATTCTGGAAAATCTCTAAAAGATTTTGTTTTAGGGTCTAGAGAACCTTTAAATGTTCCAATAGCACACTCATATTGGTTCCTTGTATC
>CERB01000290.1_pt1 | contig 10116 bp, 9 predicted proteins | sample 356271 | NCBI WGS metagenome assembly CERB01 (sample SAMEA2621155, study PRJEB7988) | marine metagenome | isolation source: saline water (ENVO:00002010), including
TGTGCCCATAGAGGTATGCAATTTATCATACTGACCGAAAAACATTTAAACTTATGAGTATCTTTACAGATATTAAAGATCTTGCCGAGGGTAAGGCACAGTCTAAACAATGGTATAGAGAGCAACTTCAATATGGATTAGAGTCATATGAAGGTGGTTTCACTGTAGGAGATATTATATTTTTCAATTATTCAGCTCAGACACCAGATTTGAAATTCTGGGATACTTTCCCTATGGTACTAATCACAGATGTAGATTACCAGAAGCTTCAATTCTCTGGCGGGAATATGCATTATCTACGACCCAACAGTAGAAGAAGTATGGCAAATGGTTGGGCTTCGGGTGGTATATCATATCCTATGCGTTGCCATCATAAATACTTTATGTCTAGTGTCACTAGTGCTTATAATGTACCTCAAGAAGAGCTGCGAGAAATGACACCACTTCCAGTTGAGCAGTTTGTTATAAGACCCAAAGGTCTAGGTAGGGTAATGGAAGTCCCTAGCAGTATAATTTGGAGTAGACTCAAATGAGTGCTAATAGTTTTGACATTTTTAGAGATATGGTCCAGTCTGGACAGGCAGAGCCTTCCAGATCGAATCTTTATGGTGTTAAATTATATCTTCCTACATGCATACTAGCAAATGAGCAGTTTGTTAATAGAGATAGGAGATATGCCAACAATGCATTTAATTATCTTGCAGATACAGTTGTAATACCTGGAAAAAGGGTATTAGATACACCAGTAGCACAAGCATGGCAAGGTGCACAATATTCACATGCTAGATCTCAGCAGCATGGTGATTTAGATATCACATTTGTTTCTGATAAGTACCAATTCCATCGTAGATTCTTTGAGCAATGGATGAATTGGGCAGCACCAGACATGGAGAATAGGTCTGGAATATATGAAGAGTATACTACTAACCTTGTAATAACAAAGTGGGAGATAGCATCTCCTGTTAATTGGGAAGGAGTTACGGATACATCACAGTTGTATAGACAGAGACTTAATTCTGTAAATTCAGTTTGGCAATTCTTCGGAGCATGGCCCTATGATATGGGTGGAGCATCATATAATAATGGACCAACGAATTTAGTTAAGTTTAGCGTTAAGTTTAAGCACGAGAGATATAGGTTTGATGCTGTTGGTGATGGTGCAATGGGACCAAATGCACCAGATAGATATGTTAATGGTGCTACCAATGATTTAAGTGTTGTTGGAATTAGTGGTTCACAAGCAGATGCAGCTCAGTTTGGTGCCTAAATAGAAATATAATTATTAATTGTTATGCCTTTACCTAAGTTAGCCATACCTGAGTATGAAGCGACCCTGCCTGTCACAGGCACAAAAATATCATATAGACCGTTTCTAGTTAAGGAAGAGAAACTACTCTACCTTGCTATGGAGTCGCAAGACAACAAGCAAATGGTCAAAGCAGTGAAAACCATAATTAAAAACTGTACTAACCTAAAATCGAAAGTTGAGAATCTCGCTACCTTCGAGATTGAATATATCTTCCTTAAGATTAGATCTGTTGCAGTTGGTGAGGTAAGTGAATTTAAAATCACTTGTCCAGATGATGAGAAAACACAAGTGGATGTGACCATACCTTTAAGTCAGGTTACTGTCAATATCCCAGATAAACATAATGCTAAGATTCAATTAGATGACAATGTTGGTATTGTTATGAAGTATCCTTCATTGGATGTCTTTATTCAGCAAAACCTTGCAGAAGATCCTGACATTGAAGATGTATTTGAATTAGCAGCAGGATGTATTGACCAAGTATACGACTCAGAAGAAGTATATGATACCTTTACTAAGAAGGAAGCATTAGATTTCCTTGAGGAATTAAATGCAGACCAGTTTGGTAAGATTCAGCAATTCTTTGAGACTATGCCTAAATTATCATACACATTAGAGGTAACTAACCCCAACACAAAGGTTAAGAGCGAAATGGTACTCGAGGGTCTAGCGGCTTTTTTCGAGTAGCGTTAATGCATGACAGTCTTGAGAATTACTACAAGACTAACTTTGCATTAATGCAGCACCACAAATACTCTTTGACTGAGTTGGAAGACATGATACCGTGGGAACGTGATGTATACGTGAACCTTCTTATTGCTCATATTCAAGAGGAAGAGAGGAGGCAAAAACAAGACGAGAATAAAATGGCTCTCTAATGGCGATTAAGAGTTACGTTAAAATTAGACCTATCAAAGATGATGAGGCATTCTCTGGATCCTTTAATAGTATTCGGAAGGGCATCAATCGTACTGGTGTAACTGCTGATAGTATAGGTAATAATTTAGTAGAGACTCATAAACTTATCAGATTTGAGCAGACATGGTTAAGATCTGATACTCAGAAAGAAATAAGAGAGGATAAAGTAGAAGAGAAACAAGACCTTAATGTATTCCAGAAATGGGCAAAAGGTTTTAAAGGCATGTTCAAGTTTGAACAGAGGAATAAGAAAGAGGATAAAGCAGAGAAGAAACCAGCTAAGGAGAAACAAGAGAATCCTCTTAAGGATAAGGTAGCAAAGACAGCTATGGGATTCTTTGAGATGATGAGTAACTTCTTATCTCCCATATTTGACATCTTTGTTAAGATGGCACTCTTTAAATGGTTGAGTGATGGGGAGAATGCTAAGAAAGCCACGAAAGTTTTTAAATTAATATTCAGTATAGGTAAGTTTGCCTTCGCTATACTAGGGTTTGGTGTCAAAAATATTGCTGAGGGTATTACTAATATATTTGGTGCTGGTGATCAGAAAGGTATTGCTAAGGCATTTGCACCTATTACAGGGTTCTTCCAGTTAATTGCAGGTTTTGCTACACTTAGGTACCTATTAAATCCATTAAAACTATTCAGTGATGGTGTTAAGGTAAAGAATCTCTTTAGAGATACTTCCATGAAGGAGTTGGAATGGAAGAAACAAGAGCAATGGCGTAAGTTTGGTTATAAGGATACAGAAACAGGTAAGATATACACTGAGCAAGAATATAAGGCACAGAAGAAGTCAGTTGAGAGACAGCAGAAGAAGTTAAGAGCACAGGGTAGAGATGATCAAGCGAGGAAGGTTGGTAATAAGTTTAATCAGAGAGTAAAGAATCCTACCAGACTACAATCTGGTAAGAATGCTGCTAAGGGTATTGGTAAGCAAGCGATTAAACCTGGAATGCAGAAAGGCATTGCAGTACTAGGTGGTGTCACTCGTATTGCATCAGGTATTGCTAGTGGTGAGGATGCTACTCAAGCAGTAGGTGCAGGTGTTGGACAGGCAGCAGGAGGAATGATAGGTGCTGCATTATTAACACCATTCTTAGGACCATTTGGACCTATAGTTGGTAATGCTTTAGGTGGATTTCTAGGTGAATGGGTAGGTAAGACATTCTTACCAGTAATTAAACCTATCTTTGAACCTATTAAGAAGTTCTTTGTAATGGCATGGGATTTAGTATCTGGTATTGCTAAAGAGACAGGTGTAACAGAGTATCTTGGTACCTTATTTGAGTTTATAGGTCAGATCGGTAAGATTATGTTTGATGTGGTAGGTTGGATTATGAAACCTATTACATGGTTATTAGGTGGTGTAATTAAAGTATTGGGAGGTATTATATCCTTCATTATTAAAGCTGCGAAGAATATATTTGCGTTTATGATTAATCCTATAGGATTCGCATGGAAAGTTATAAGACGTAAGGATCCTGGTGAGGATGTAAAACTGGAAGAGTTTGGTGATGGTGGTCAGATGGTGGTGACTAAGGGTAAACCTGCTAAGAAGGTTGGGAAGTTACAGTCATTTGCTGGTGGTGGACCTACAAAAGTTAAACTTACTGCTGAGGATGTAGAGCCACCTCAATTTGTATACAGTCATACAAGGTTTACTAGTAAGACCACAGAGTATATTAAAAATGATGAGTTAGTTGAGTTGAAGAAGGAGGAGGATTTCTATGAAGTAATGGGATCCATTTATTATCACATCCTACTTAAGCACAATGATGATATTCTTGGTAAGTTGATTAGTATGAGGTTACTTAAACCACATCATACTATTAGAGATGTTGTTGAGGGTAATGCAGCTAATCATATCAAACCAGAGATACTATATCCTATCTTTAAGCAGGAAGTGAAGCACAGAAGTTAAGTGATGAGGAATCGGCAGAAAGGACAAAGGCATTTTATAAGAGGCACAACCTTAAGGTAGGTGAATCATGGATAGCTGATAACTTTGCAAAGGGTGGTAAGATAGATGGTTTCTTCAAAGCATCTGAGGGTGGTAAGGTAAAACCCATCTATCAGGTACCAAAAATGGAGATGGGTGGTGAGTTAGCAGATTATAATACTATTAAGATGAATCAAGAGAAACAGGAGGCAATGCATGCCAAGTTTGCTTACAAGCAAAAGAATGAAGCAGATCTGGAAGATGTTATAGCACCACCTAGGACAGTAATATTAAAGACTACTGTACCAGTAATAAATACTGTAGGAGTTGGTACTAAAACCAGGGCAATTACAACTAGTCCTAGTCCTATGTTCACCTGTTAATAGATGGCAAAAGTAGCACCAAAAGTAGCAAAAGCAACCATGTATAAGATGATATCTTATAAGGGTGCTACTGGTGTTCAGTCGAAATATACACCTATCACTGCTGCTGCGAGATTGCCAAAGGTTGAGAATAGTGTAAATACAGGACTTAGATCTCTTGTTAATGGTCTTAATGCATTAGGTTCTACTCTTAATACTATTGCTGCTAACACACAAGCGAACCTAGAGGGATGGCGTGATAATGTTAGAGGACAGATAAAGAATGCTAATTTATTACAGAAGCAAGAAGATAAGACCGATAAGAAGGATAGAAAGAGAAAGTTATTTAAGGATAAACAGACAGAGAAGAGGAGGAAATTCCAGTTAAGGAATACTAAAGAAGAGAAGTCAGAGAAGGCAAAAGAAAAGAAGAAGATGGGTTTCGCTGAGAGAGGTATAGGAGCAGCGAAGAAAGTAGGTGGTGGTTTATTTGGTATCCTAGGTAATTTGTTTGGTCTGTTAATGGACGCAATCAAATTCAAAATATTTGAGTGGATAGCAGCGAATCCTAAGAAAGTCCTTAAGTTGGGAATGGTCTTAGCTTCAATAGGTAAGTTTGTATTTAATATAGTGGGATTCCTAGGTGGAATGTCACTTGATGGTCTTGTATCATTCTTAGAGAATCCTATTAGTTTGAAAGGATTCTTTGGTATATTTAAGTTCCTCCTTGGTGCTGTACCTCTATTCGCTGGAATGGTACTGCTTAAGAATCCTAAGTTGTTGCTTGATGGTGCAGGTAAGGTAATAGGAGGTATAGTAGGAGGTCTTAAGAAACTATTTGGATTCCAGAGTAAGGATCAGAAGTTTAAAGAGTTTAAGCTTAAGAAGTTAGGTGGAAAGAAGGGTAATTTCTTCTCATCTAAAGCAGGTAAAATTGCCACTGGACTAGGTGCTGGTTTCGCTGGATTTACAGCAGCAAAAGCTGGAGGTGCTAGTAATACTGAGGCAGTTGGTGCAGGTGCAGGTGCTGCTGGTGGTCAGGCACTTGGTGCTAAACTGGGTGAGATGACTGGTATTCCTGGTGCTGGTGCCGTTGGTGGTATGGTAGGAGGTTTGGCAGGTGGTAAGATCGGTCAAGCAGTTGGTGGTCTTATAGAACCTATCGTAGAACCTATCAGTAAATTCTTTAAGATGATTGGTGATACCTTCGGTGGTATCGTAGCAGAGATAAAGGCACCACTAGAAGAATTCTTTAAGACACTTGGTGGATTCCTAACAGGTATATTGGAAGTGGTAGAACCACATATACCACTCATTAGTAAGATTATAGGAATTGGTTTTAAAACATTATTCCTACCACTATTCTTAGGAATGAAAGCTCTAACTGCTGTACTGAAACTCTTTACTGGTGGTAAGGATGGTAAGAAAGATGAGAAGATAAAACCTGGTGGTGGAGGTGATGATAATAAGGATAGTAAGAAGATAGTAACAAAGCAGGAAGCTGTAGTAGAGAAGGGTAAGGTTACTTCAGGTAACATGTCCAAGGGTGATGTTGTTGACCACAAGATTGCGATGCTGGAAGCAAGAAAGCATCGAGGAATGGAGAAATGGGAGATTGAGAGTATTGATAATCAGATAAAAACGCTGAAGGAGAATAGAGAGACAGGTGGTTATAAGATATCTGATGGAAGTGAACCAGATCCATTTGGTTTTGCAAAAGGTGGTTGGATTAAAGGTCCAATGTCAGGTTATCCTGTATCATTGGATGGTAAGTCCACATCCTTTATTGGACATGGTACAGAGTATGTTGGTAGGAAGTCAGGTGGTAGAGCATTTGTAATACCATTTAATACTCCTGCTACTAAAAAGGATTCTGCTTTAACTGCTAGAAGATATGGTGAAGCTAAGAGAGGTGGTTATTCTCTACCAGGATATGCTAGGGGTGGTGCTGCGTTAGTTAAACCCAAGAAGAAGAATAAGGCATTCGGATGGTTGAAGAAGAAGTTTGATAACTTACCTCAAGTAAAAGCAGCGAAGTGGTTAGGTAATAAGGTTGGCACTAAGATAGAGCAAGCACATAAGATGCTTGGTGCAAAGGATGAAGAGGGTAGACCACAGGGTATAGCAAGATGGTTAGCAGGTGCTGCTGATACTGCTACTGGTGGTGTATTTGATTTTGATAAGCGTGGTAGTATGCTTGATGGTGCTAGTCGATTAAAGGATAATATTGGTCAGAAGTTAGAAGATGCGAAACAGAAATCACAGCAACAAAGATATGAGAAGTTGAAGAATAGTCTTCAAGATAGTGCATCCACTATAATGTTGGATCAAGGAGAGGCTCCTATGAATATGCCTGGTGGTGATATGACTACAGATAATCCTATTGTTATACCTGGTGATCATCACCATGATGCTGACAAGTTCATATATCCTAAGTATGGACTTATTGCTGAGTTTATGACAGATCCTGTGGAGTTTATGTAAATGTCACAAGTAGTAGAATACATTAATGATCTTAAGACTGCATGGGCAACCATTAAGTATGGTATAAATGCTCCAGGTGGAGGAGGTACCTATAATGCTGATAATGCTAGAGACTTTGAGATCCAGAAGTTACAGTTAGAAACAGCAGATGGTGGGAAACTATATGATATGACTGAGATGGTATTGGAATTTCAGTACCATGAATCCCTTGAGTCTTCTTTTCTAAGGTGTGACATCAGTATCTTAGATGCTATTGATTGGAATCATAACCTGAAGGGTGGTGAGAAAGTTATTCTTAAAATGGTAACTGGTACTGCTATTAGAAGTGATCATCTAGATTGTGAATTGATGGTCTATAAGATTGGTAGTATATCTAAGACTGAGAGAGGACAGTTGTATATCTTACACTGTGTATCTCCTGAGATGTATGCTGATGAAATGAATAAGGTATTCAAAGCATTTGGACCAGGAGAAGGTGCTAAGGATGTAGATAATATACCGAAGCATATCTGTGATGAATACCTTAAGACTAAGGGTACACAGAAGGCAAACAAATATAATTTTGAGAATCATTCAAAATATACCTTCATATCAACTAACTGGAAACCTAGTGATGCTATTCATTTCCTATCCGATAAGGTAACTAGATTGACTGGTAGTAAAGCTGGTAATAAACAGTCTGGATTCTTATTCTGGCAAAATAGGAATGGGTTTAACTTTAGATCTATTGATAGTATTGCTAAAGGTGAAGCAACTAGGAATGGTGTCTACACATATACTTACGTGCAAGGTGCTCAAGAGGGTGCAGATAAGAGGTATGCTATTGAGACATTAACATATCCTGATAAGGCAAATCATCTATCCAATATGAGGATGGGTACTTATAAGACATCTGCTATTGGTATATCACTGGCATCACAGAAGGATAGTTATGCACCTGTATCTGGAGATAAGAAAGAGGCAGATGCAAATGAGTCAGTGGATTCTGTCACCAGTGAGGGTGGTGTGGTATCAGGTACTGGACTATCACCTGCACCTAGTGGTACAATAAGTGAGCTTAAGGTACTTAATTGTAATCAGGTATTTGCTAAAGCAAATAAGGTAGTAGATGGTCCTGGAGGTAATCAGTCAACAATGCCATTTGAGGTACCTGCAAACTTTGATATTGAGAAGGCACTACCCACTAGGATGAAGATCAGGGCGTTACCTGGAATGAAGAATCAAACCAGTAATGGTAATGTTAACAATGGTACAAATCCGAATATCGACACAATGGCAGTTGCACAATATGCAGCAGCGAGGTATAATCTATTCAAGGCTATTAAGTTGGATATAACTATCGCTGGTAATACTGCTCTAACAGCAGGTAATGTCATCGATATTAGAATACCTTCTTCTCAAGAGGAGGGATCAGATGTTAAGTTAGATAGGAGATTCAGTGGTAAGTATATTATTGCGGGACTCACACATATCTACAGAAAAGCAGGTATGACTACCAAATTATACCTTGTTAGAGACTCTATTCCTAGAAATTCGTAGCTGATTATATAAATAACTATACACTCTACAGAGACAAACATGACAACTATAGAGCAACACATACAGCATGATAAGGATCTATTAGATGATCCAATGACTAACCCTGCTGCACGTCGTCACTTTAAAGAAGAGTTACACGATCTTATAGAATATGCTGACCACCATAAGGCAGAGATAGAAGCTGGTGATCATCATGATCCAAATTGTTTAGAATTATTCTGCGACCAGAATCCAGACGAGCCAGAATGTTTAGTATATGATGATTAAATGATTGATCTTTGGTTTCCAACCGCAATATATCATGAAGACCTAAAACCTAATCAAGATACCAAGCAGCAAATGCTTGAGTACCTTGAGGGTATCCCTGTTACATCAAATAGTTACTCTGGAGATAATCATGGTGACTATTTACTGTTTAATGATAAGAGATTTCACTGGTTAAATAGTGAGGTCTCTTTTCACTGTAAGGAATATCTCAAAGCATTTAATGTTGATATAGATAAGATTAAACTATATGCATCAAAGGCATGGCCCACTAGATGTGCTAAAGGTGGTAAGATTAATAGACATACTCATCCCAATTCAGTATTGAGTGTGGTATACTATCCTAAGTCATCTAATCAATTGAATGGTGGTAAACTTAAGTTTTATTCACCTCATACTAATAAACTACCTATACATGTAGAAGAATATAATGACCTCAGTTACAGTGATACACAATACGTACCTGAGGAGGATAGACTATTCATATTTCCATCTTATCTAGACCATGAAGTAGAAACATACTATGGTCACAGTCCACGTTATTCTATATCATATGATATAATAGTGACCGCATCTGATGTTAAGACTAATAATGAATTTGCTATTGTAGATCCTAATAGTTGGAGAGATATTGATGTTATTTAATGAAGTAGTAGGTCACTATAGGAATAGGGATCAGGCATATTCTAATCCCTCACAATGGCCTCAGATTGATATACGAATAACAGAACCTGGATATGGTATACTATTAGCTAAGTCTTGGTATAAGTATAAGGGAGAAGACAATCCATATAATTATATACAGTATAATTGGGAAAAGATGGATGGCAACATCATCTATACTAAAACTACTAATCTTACTACTGGTGTTGAGTCCTGTCCTTTCATTTGGCACTGGGATGGAGTTTGGTGGAATGGAAATACTGATGGAGAATGTATCCAAGGTAACACGAGGATGGTCTCGAAGATAAGATTCAATGGCATGGAGTATCGTGCTATAGATACTGGGTATGATTTAGAGACTGGAGACTTTAAATGGGGCAAGGAGGAATCGGAAGGTGAATTTTGCTTCAAGAGACTTGATAAATAAAAGAAACAACTAATATACTATGGGCGTACGTACCGACTATCTTGGAAGAGATACATTTACTTGGTGGGTAGGAGAAGTCGAAGAGATTCGAGATCCTTCCGAGCTAGGTCGTATCAAGGTGCGTATCCTTGGGTGGTATACAGGCAATTCAGAAGGAAAGGCATATTTAAAAGAAGTCCCACCAGAGATATTACCTTGGGCAACA
>CERB01062336.1_pt1 | contig 10081 bp, 10 predicted proteins | sample 356271 | NCBI WGS metagenome assembly CERB01 (sample SAMEA2621155, study PRJEB7988) | marine metagenome | isolation source: saline water (ENVO:00002010), including
AAGCCATTTAAATCAATTAATTGAGAATCCCTTTTTTTATAATAGTTATCCTGAGAAATTATTGAAATTAAATTGCTGTTTATTTTGTTAGATAGTTTTTTCAAAATCTCAGATTTGCCAGAGCCACTACAACCAGAAATACCTAAAACGTATCTTTTCATAAAATTAATTATTAATTAAAAACGTATTTAACTTTTGAATTGCTTTTTTTCTATGAGAAATTTTGTTTTTATCTTCTCCAGTCATTTGAGCAAAAGTTAAATTATAACCCTCAGGTATAAAAATTGAATCGTAGCCAAAACCAAACTTTCCAATTGGTTGAGATGAAATTGTTCCCCTAATAGACCCATCAAAAAAATAAACTTTTGATTTTAAATATAAAGTTACGATCGTTCTAAATTGAGCATTTCTATTCGTAGAGTTCTTCATTTTTTTTAAAACTAAATTAATATTATCAGTTGAATTACTTCTATTACCTGCATATCTAGCTGAATAAACACCCGGTTCTCCATTTAAAGATTCTATTTCCAATCCTGTATCATCTGCAAAACAATCTATATTAAATTTATCATAAATACATTTTGCCTTTAATTGAGAGTTTTCTTTTAATGAAGCTCCTGTTTCAGGAATTTCTTCATTAAAGCCAATATCTTCTAAAGAAATGATTTCAATATTTTTTAAGATTGAAGAAACCTCTAAAATTTTATTCTTATTATTTGAAACAAAACATAGTTTCATTACTTTCTGATTTTGAGAAGATGAATCTCGAATATCAAAACAGAATTCCCTGGTATTACAGGAAAATTAATATTTCCATCTTTTCCATATGCAGTTCCTGAAGGTAGTATTATAGTGAATTTTCCATTTTCATCAACAAAAGGCATAATTTTTCCAATTGATTTTTTTAAATGATCAATTAATGTCAAATATCCATGAAATGAGTTCAAACCAAAATATCTTCCATCGGTTGTATAAGTAAAAGCAATCGGAGCATATTCATTTGTATTAATATAAATATCATAGGATTCTGCAACTAATTTACTATTTGTATCAAAAATCGAGAAAATGGTATCATTCATATAATAACCATTAATATTAAATGAAAGAATATTATTATTTTCAGGGAAAATATCATTTCCTTTCTTAGTAATAGAATATTTAATTCCATTATCTATTGTAATAACATTTTTTAAATCAACACTATCAATATAATTATCAATTAAAACTGCATCTTTAGAAATCTGATTTATAGAATCTAATTTTATTTTTTCTGGGTCTTCAACTTCAACATATTCTATATCTAAATCACATGAAAAAAATGAAATAAATAACATTAAAATAAAAAGGTGTATATTTTTAAGCATCATTTTACATCTACTAAGTCCATTGCAAAAACTAACACAGAATTTGGAGGAATCGTACTAGAGCTTGGAGGAGATTTCCCATAACCCAATGAAGAGGGAAGTAAAAAGATACCAGATCCTTCTTTATCTAATAATCTAGTTCCTTCCTCCCATCCTTGAATTACAACACCTTGTCCTAATATAAATTCAAATGGAAGATCGGAGTTACTTTTATCAAATTGTTGACCGTTCAAAAATTGACCAACGTAGTGAACATATAATGTATCACCCAAAGTAGGGTATTTTCCTGTTCCTGATTCCGTTATTTTATAATGTAATCCACTGGAGGTTTCCAAGAATCCAGATAAATTATTTTCTTTTATGTATCCCTTGATTCTGCTAATATCATAAGCTAATTGTTCCGATGAAGTCCTTGAAATAACATCATTTCCTTCTTCACATGTAAGTAGAAAAAAAATAATGATAATTAAAGAAAAACTTTTTAAGATATGAATAATTAACCTATTCATTTGACTTATTCAAAATCAATTAATTCAACTTCAAATATTAAAATTGCATTACCTGGTATTACTCCGCCAGCACCATTTGGACCATAAGCAAGAGGACTAGGTATATATAAAGTTCCTTTTGCACCTTTACTTAGATACCCGATTCCTTCATCCCATCCTGGTATTACCATTCCTACTCCTAATTCAAAAGAAAATGGTTCACCTCTATCATAAGAAGAATCAAACTTCTGACCTTCCAATAATGTTCCATTATAATGTACTATAACTTTAGAGCCAACAGAAGGTTTATTTCCATCTCCTTTCTCAGTTATTACATATCTTAAACCTGATTCGGTTTTAACAGCATCAATATTATTTGATTTTAAATAATTATCTAAGATTTCTAAATCAACAGATAATTGGTTTTCATTTTGTTTATTCATTTCACTTTGCATTTTTTCAAATTGGTTTTTTTGATATTCTTGAAATTCATCTTTATTCATTATTTCTGTTATTCCACAATAAAATGTTAAAGGCTTCAGTTTAATTGAATCTGGAATAGAACCAGCAGAAGGAGAATTTGCATAAAAATCTTCAGTAGAAATATCAAATGTAACACTATCTCCTTTCTTTAATAAATTTATTACTTCATAAATTATGCCATTATATTCCCAGGTAGAATCTTTCATTAAAACTACTGGATCATCTCCAACTTTTCTAAGCAATTCTGTGCCCTCATGGTCTTTATATACTAAATTAAAAATAATTATCTCTCCATCTTCCAGATTTTTTCCTTCACCTTTTTTAAAATAATTAACTTCTATTCCACTTGAGGTTGTTTGTACAGACCTAGTATTAGTAATAATTGAATAAAAAATTAAAACTGTAACAACTAAAACCAAAAAGTAAGGTAGGTTTTTTATAGGATTCATAAGTAATTAAATTTTATGTTAATAAATTAATTTTTGTTTATTTTCTCTAACAAGTTTTAAAAATTTACTTAAAGCTACATCAAGATTTTCATCTAACCTTCCTCCAGCAGCATTTTTATGACCACCGCCATTAAAATGGTTTTTCGCAAAATCATTAACCGAAAACCTTCCTACTGATCTAAATGAAAACTTGATCAGTTCCTTCTCTTCTATTATAATTGATGCAAAATTTACGTTCTTAATAGATAGAGCATAGTTAACAAGACCCTCAGTATCTCCTTTTTTATATTTAAATCTTTTTAAATCATTTCTGGTTAATACAAAATAGGCGGTATTAAATTCTTCTAAAAAATTCAATCGTTTTGAAATAGAAAAACCTAAAAGTTTAAGCTTATTTATTGTATTATTATCATAAATCAATCTATGGATTTTATTGATATCTACTCCCCTATCTATTAAGTCAGCTACAATCCTATGAACTTTTGAAGAAGTAGAAGAAAATTTAAATGAACCGGTATCTGTCATAATTCCTGCATAAAGGCATTCAGAAATAGACTTGTCCAAATCTTTCATAAGACCCATTGCATCAATAAAATCATAAATCAATTCACATGTTGCAGCAGCTTTTGAGGAGTGAAGGCTATAATCATAAAAATTAGTTGGATTTGGATGATGGTCAATTAATATTTTTTTTGATGAACTCGAACTAATAATATCACCTAGATCAAATATTCTTTCAAGGCTATTAAAATCTAAACAAAAAATTAAATCAGAATCTAAAATGAGCTTTTCTGCCTTATCTTTCTCCTTATTATATACTATTACATCATTATTTCCTTCCATCCATGTTAAAAAATCAGGATAATCATTAGGGACAATTACATGTACTTTGTGTTTTTGTTTTATCAAAAAATTATATAGACCCAAAGATGATCCTAATGCATCAGCATCGGGGTTGAAATGTGTAGTAATTACTATATTCCTTTTTTTAGATAATATGTTTTTTAACTCTTTGATATCAATATATTTTTAGCTTGCAAAAGTCGTATAATTTTTTTTTAAAAAAAAATTTTTTTTTGAGTCAAGATTAAAATCATAATATAATATATTTAAATAAATTTTTTAAAAATATTTTAAAAGGTAATTTGTCATGGAAACAAATAAAACATTTACAATAATCAAGCCTGACGCTTTTAAAAAAAAATACAGCGGGGCAATAATTAAACAAATAGAAGATAGTGGTTTTCAAATAACAAATATGAAGTTAATAAGCTTAACTAAAGAACTTGCTGAAAAGTTTTATTCTATACATAAAGAAAAGCCATTTTTTACTAACCTTTGTGAATACATGTGTTCAGGGCCAATAATTGTTATGTCTTTGAAAAAAGATAATGCTGTTGAGGACTTTAGAAAATTAATTGGTTCAACAGATCCAGAAAAAGCAGAGGAAGGAACTATTAGGAAGTTATATGCTACATCTATAGAAGCTAATGCTATTCATGGATCTGATTCTGATGATAATGCTAAAATTGAAAGTGAATTTTTTTTCAAGAGTTAAAGCTCAACCAAAAATTATTTAACCCATGCCCGATTGATACCAATACTTTAGAGTTTTGTATCAAATCTAATATTGCTAAGAAATTATATATCACTAAAATTTTTAAGGGGTTTTTTTCAATTAAATCTGAAAAAGCTATTTTATTTTTTAACTTAATTAAATTCAAAATATATTTCTTTTGTTTTTCTATTGTATATGGATACTGCATAATTTTATGAGATTTAATGCTTTTTTCATTATTTAGCTTGTTGATTGCATTATTAAATACCGTCAACAATTTATAAAGATTTACATCTTGTAACTCTATTTCTATATTACTTTTTGAAGCTATTGTCTTTATTTCATCATATAAATTTCCTCTAACATGTTTTTCGCTTCTATATTTCTCAAAGCTCTTAAAATCTTCTACTACCGATTTAAATTTTTTATATTCCAATAAATGTTTTACTAATTCATCTCTAGGGTCAACTTCATTTCCATCTTCGTCCATCATTAATCTTGGTAATAGCATTTTTGATTTTATTCTCATCAAGGTAGCAGCTACTACAATGAACTCACTAGCTACCTCTATGTTCATACTCTCTAAATTTTCGATATAATCGAGAAAATCTTTTGTAATTGTAGCTATTGGTATATCTTTAATATCTATCTCATCTCTTTCTATAAAAAAAAGTAATAAGTCAAATGGGCCTTCAAAAAGAGGTATCTTAATTTTATAACTCAACTTCGTTTAATTCGTTTAAGTTTAACTTAAATATAAATACTTCTTTCTTATAAAAATTATAGATTTACAAACTATTATTTAAATTAAATTAAACTGATGCATAATAAAGCTGGTAAGATATTATCAAAAGTTAATTTGCCAAGTGATCTGAAAAATCTTAGTAATGATGATCTTCATTTACTTTGTACTGAATTAAGAGAATTTATAATAGATACTGTTTCAAATTATGGGGGTCACTTTGGTGCTAGTTTGGGAGTAGTTGAATTAACTGTTGCTATACATTATGTCTTTAATGCACCTTATGATCAAATAGTATGGGATGTTGGACATCAAGCCTACGGACATAAAATTTTGACTGGTAGAAAAGACAAATTTCATACAAATAGAGTTTATAAAGGGTTATCGGGTTTTCCTAAAAGATCTGAAAGTGAATACGATACATTTGGAGTTGGACATGCATCAACTTCTATTTCAGCAGCATTAGGAATGGCCACTGCAGCAAATTATAGAAAAGAAAAAGAAAAAAATCATATAGCTATAATTGGTGATGGAGCGCTAACTGGAGGACTTGCATTTGAAGGCATGAATAATTCTGGTGTGTCAAAATCAAATATGATAATAATTCTAAATGACAATTGTATGTCAATAGATCCAAATGTTGGAGCATTAAAAAATTATTTAACTAAAATTTCAACATCAGAAACATTTAATAAAATTAGAAACGATATATGGAGTGTTTTAGGTATGATGAGTAAGTTTGGTCCTAAGGCACAAAAAATTGGAAGAACATTAGAAAAAAGTTTAAAATCATTTGTTTTAAATCATTCTAATTTATTTGAATCACTAAATCTTAGATATTTTGGTCCAATAGATGGGCATGATTTAGACAAGCTGATTGATACTTTAAATGATCTTAAAAAAATTGATGGTCCTAAAATTCTTCATTGTTTGACTCTAAAAGGTAAGGGTTTTGATTTAGCTGAAAAGAATCAAACAAAATGGCATGCAACAGGAAAATTTGATAAGAGTTCTGGTGAATCTGCTAAAAAAAGTAATATCAAAAAGCCTATAAAATATCAAGATGTATTTGGCAATACTATTGTAGAATTAGCAAAAAAAAATAAAAAAATAATGGGAATAACACCAGCAATGCCATCAGGATCATCACTTAATATAATGATGAAATCTATGCCTGAAAGGGCTTTTGATGTAGGGATTGCTGAACAACATGCTGTTACTTTTAGTGCTGGTTTAGCAACTCAAGGCCTTATCCCTTTTTGTAATATATATAGTACTTTTATGCAAAGAGCTTACGATCAAGTTATCCATGACGTTTGCATTCAAAAATTACCAGTCATATTTTGTTTAGATAGAGCTGGGTTTGCTGGATCAGATGGCCCAACTCACCATGGAGCATATGACATTGCATATATGAGATGTTTACCAAATATGATTGTTTCTGCTCCTATGAATGAAACTGAATTAAGAAATTTAATGTATACTGCACAATTACAAAATACTAATCCATTTACTATTAGATATCCAAGAGGTCCAGGTGTACTTTTAGATTGGCAAACACCTTTTGAGAAAATAGAAACAGGTACAGGAAGAAAATTAATCGAAGGAGAAGATCTTGCAATTTTGTCAATTGGACATATAGGAAATTATGTTACTAAAGCTATTGAAGTTCTTAAAAATGATAAAATATTTCCTGGACACTTTGATATGAGATTTGTAAAACCACTGGATACTAATCTACTACATAAAATTCTCAAAAAATATAAAAATATAGTTACAGTTGAAGACGGATGTATTCTAGGGGGATTTGGAAGTGCTATTTTGGAATTTATGGCTAATAATGATTATAAAAATAATATTGTAAGATTAGGAATTCCAGATAAAATCATTGAGCATGGATCTCAAGATGAATTATACACAGAATGTAACTTTGATACAGAAGGAATAATTAAAGCGAGTAAAAAAATATTAAAAAAATAAAATGGATCTATCATTAGAAAATAAGAGAGCTATTGTCTGTGGTAGTACTGATGGTATCGGTAAAGAAATTGCAATTAAATTATCAAAACAAAATGCTAACATAACTCTGCTAGCAAGAAATGAAAAAAAATTAAAATCTGTTTTAAATTTATTAGATGTGTCGCAAAAACAGAAACATGATTATATTGTTGCCGATTTTAATCATCCTGATTTACTGGAAAAAAAAATAAATGATTATATACGTGATGGAAATAAAGCTGAAATTTTAATTAATAATACTGGAGGACCACCTCCAGGAAAAATTATTGAAGCTAAAAAAGAAGAATTTGATAAATATATTTCAATGCATCTTCATTGCAGTCACATTCTTGTCAAAGCATTATCTCCATTAATGAAAAAGTCTGATTTTGGTAGAATAATTAATATTATATCAATATCTGTAAAAGCACCAATACAAAACTTAGGCATCTCGAATACTGTAAGATGGGGTATGGCAAGTTGGGCAAAAACTTTATCTTTTGAACTTGGAAAATTTGGTATAACAGTTAATAATATACTTCCAGGTTTTACATTGACAAATAGATTAAAAAGTTTAATGAAAAATAGATCAGAAATTAATAATGTATCTATAAAAAGCATTGAGAATGAATACAAAAAAAATATACCTGCCGAAAGATTTGCTTTACCCAATGAAGTTGCAAGTGCTGTTTGTTTTTTGTGTAGTAATGAAGCCTCATATATTAACGGAATAAATTTACCAATTGATGGTGGTTATTCAGTAAGCCTATAATTAGAATTATTGATAGTTGATAATTTATATTTTTGATTTTAAATAATAGCTGTAATTCAAATTTTAAAATGAAAGAAAAACAACTACTCATTAAATCTAAAAAATTGTCTAAAAAATTTATTATAGTTGATGGCCATATTGATTTACCATATCGATTAAAAGAGGCAGGATATTTAAAAAAAGATAAAATTTTAGACCTTACAAAGGAAACAGATGGAGACTTTGACTATGCAAAATCAAAAAGAGGTGGTTTAGATGCTCCATTTATGTCTATTTATATCCCTGCAGAATTTCAAAAATCTGGTGGAGCAAAAAAACTGGCTGATTCATTAATAAATCTAGTTGTAAAAATAACGAACTCCTTTCCAACTAAATTTGCTTTAGCAAATAATCCTTCTGATATTAAAGATAACTTTTCAAAAGGTTTAATTTCTTTACCCATGGGGATAGAAAATGGCGCTGCAATAGAAAAAAAATTAGAAAATATTGATTATTTTTTTGAAAGGGGCATAAGATATATTACGCTGACTCATGGAAAAGATAATGCAATATGTGATTCTTCATACGATTCAACAAAAACATGGAATGGCTTAAGTCCATTTGGTAGAAAAGTTATTTCGAAAATGAATTCTGTAGGAATGATGATTGATATATCTCATGTAACAGACGAAGCATTTTATCAGGTAATTGAAATAAGTAGAACTCCTGTAATAGCATCTCACTCATCGCCTAGAAAATTTACTCCAGGATTTGAAAGAAATATGAGTGATGATATGATTATAAAATTAGCAGAATCCAATGGTTTAATTCTAATAAATTTTGGATCAAGCTTCGTGAATGAATTATCAAATAAAAAATTTGATCAGATAGATAAAAAAGTAGAAAATTGGAAAATAAAAAATAAAATAAATGATATTAAAAAAATAAATAAATTTAAAAATAGAATTATTGAAGAGGAAAAACCATTTGCTACAATTGAAGATGTAATTAATGCCATAGACCATGTTGTTAAATTAGTTGGAATTGATCATGTTGGATTTGGATCAGACTTTGATGGGCTTGGAAATACATTACCTTATAATTTAAAAAATGTATCTGACTATCCTAATGTAATTTTAGGATTGCTAAAAAAAAATTATAGTGAAGAAGATATTGAAAAAATATGTTATAAAAATTTATTCAGAACTTGGAATGAAATACTAGAATTTTCAAGAGATTAACCACCAAAATCATCAAATCTTATATTTTCATCCGGAACACCCAAATCATCTAACATCTTTAAAACTGCCTGATTCATTAAAGGAGGACCACACAAATAATATTCAACTTCTTCTGGTTCTTCATGGTGCTTTAAATAATTATCATAAAGTACTTGATGAATAAAACCTGTATACCCATCTTTTTTATCATCTAGATTTTTTTTCAAGGTCCAGTTATCCTCTGGAAGAGGCTCAGATAGACCTACATAAAATTTAAAATTTTTAAATCCTTTTTCTATTTTTTTAAAGTGATCTAAATAAAACAATTCTTTCTTTGATCTTCCTCCATACCAATATGAAACTTTTCTTTTAGTTTTTTTAGTATGAAATAAGTGAAAAATATGAGATCTTAATGGAGCCATACCAGCACCACCTCCAATATAAACCATTTCTCTTTCTGTTTTATTTATATGAAATTCACCATATGGACCAGATATGGAAATTTTATCCCCAGGTTTTCTTGAAAAAATATATGAAGAACAAATACCTGGATTTACTTCCATCCATTTATTATTTGCTCTGTCCCAAGGAGGCGTAGCAATTCTGATATTTAACATAATAATATTTCCTTCGGCTGGATGATTTGCCATTGAATAAGCTCTAAAAATAGGCTCATCGTTAACCATCTTAAGTGGCCATAGATTAAATTGATCCCAATCAGATTTGAACACGTCTTTCTTATGACCTAATTCTGGATGTGGGGTGATATCCATATTTTTAAAATTAATTTCTGTCTCTGGAACATCAATCTGAATGTAACCTCCAGATTTAAAATCTAAATTTTCTCCTGCAGGTAGTTTTACAACAAATTCCTTGATAAATGTCGAAACATTGTAATTTGAAACTACTTCACATTCCCACTTTTTTATACCAAATATTTCATCAGGAATTTCAATTTTCATATCTTCCTTAACCTTTACCTGGCATGAGAGTCGCACATTTTCATGTTGCTCTGTTCTAGATAGATG
>CERB01015862.1_pt1 | contig 10067 bp, 18 predicted proteins | sample 356271 | NCBI WGS metagenome assembly CERB01 (sample SAMEA2621155, study PRJEB7988) | marine metagenome | isolation source: saline water (ENVO:00002010), including
AAAAAAAAATACCTCTTCAATTAGAAGAGGCATTGAGTTGTAAAAGAATAGAGATGATTACTGGTGAGAAGAACACTAAGAGATACCAAAGAGTGCTCATATCTAATGAGTCTTAAAGACTATTACCTCACGATCATCACTACTCTTGATGCACTTACGACACGTTGAGCACGTCACGCCTGGTATGTATTGTTCAGGGCAAGCAGTGAACTTTGTTGACCCTTCTTTGACCTCATAGCCACGCTGTAAGAGATCAAATAACTCATCATCTACTACTGAGACATTAAAGCCCTTTTGCTGGTATTCAGCGGCCTTGTATCTATCCTCGCAAGATAGGTTAATAGTTAGATGCTTAGACTTATTCTCTTTGATGATGTTTAGGTTTTCATCATCATTCAAATAAGTGTGAGTATAGGTCCAGGCTTTCAGCTCTTGAAGCTCACAAACTTTGACAAGTGTTGAGAGTTTATCCTCATCAATCAAGCCATCTTGATTTGTCGGGATATCTCCTGAAACATTGAGCCTGAATAGTTGTTTAGGCTTGAGCTTGAGCACTGACTGGCAGAAGTTCCACCAATTAGAACCACGCTCACCTTTTGATACTTTGGCCCAATGCCAGGATTGAGGGCCTTTAGCTGCGTAGCATGAGCCATCAATCTTAAAGGGACAAAGAGAAGGACAAGTATCTTTTGATGAGGTACTAGCCGCAACAAAAGACCCCAGCTTTTTATTTGCTGAGGTCTTAGAAAGATGAAAGTAAGAGTTCATACCATTACAAGAAAGGGTTGCTCAGGTTTCTCACTTAGTTCACCCCTTGCGAATTGCTCAAGTGCTACCTCGTAAGAGTTCCAATCATCTAACTCTTTGTAGTAGTTGTTTTCAATGGTCCTAAAGTGTAGATCTTCAGGGCTTGAGTTGTACTTAGTCATGATGGTAAATGCTCCAAACAATTAGACCTTTCAAAGTCTCCTAAGTCGAAGATCGCATCATCTAATGATGACCACCAATCTTGCCAGGTATCAGGTTCAGTCTGTCCAGGCTCTAGTAAAAAGAACATTAAACCATCTTCACCTTCTTTTGTTATGAGTCGAAAGCCAGTATCAAGTTCTAAATGATATGAGAACTTGTTAGCCCTGCTAATGATTAGACTAGGGAACCAACGCTCAAGGTATAGCCAGATTGATTTAATCATAATTAACCACCTTTAGAATTAGTTCAAAGACTTCAAACTTTAGACCGTTTCTAGAACAGCTCTCAAGTAATACGTCTGTAACTTGGTTTAATTCTTCTTTATTAAGAAAGGGATAAACATCAACTGCTTTCATTTTGTGAAACCTTTAGCAAGTGAGAGTTGAGTGTAAACCTTAGAGAATAAAGGCTGAACTACTTGCCTTGTTGTTTCTCCTGCTGATCTCACATCAATCACGGCTTGAGACCATTCTTTTTGATGGATAGCCCAACGTCTTTTCAAGTCTGATAAGTACTGATGAGCAGTGAGCAGTTGTTGTTCAGTCAGTGTTCTATCTTCTTCAAGCTTGAGACACTGCCTTTTGATAAGGTCATTCTCTGCTTTAAGGGCTGCTATCTCAGCCCGTAGTGCTGCTTTGGTAATCATTGGAAGGATTTCAAAGGTTGAAAGGGTTTAAGCTGTAAAGCTCAATCAACATATTGCTAGTTATTAGAGACTTGGCCAGCCCTAAAGCTCTAAGGCTTAACACTTATTAATAAAAGGATTTATATAAGTTAGTTGTGGCCTTGGTCATAGATAAATAAAAAAATAAATAGAAAGTCTTCCAATTTGATAAGCCTTTAAGACTCTTGAGATTCTCTTATTGAGAATTCAAAAATATTACTATATATTAAGCCGATTTAAGGGTACTAAGGGGTCAAACCGTGGCCTTAACGTTAATAAGAGGTACTTAAAAATCTGAAATTAAAATATTTTGCTATTTCTTAGACCTGTTGTAGCCCTTAGAGGTCACCTTAAGGTTACTTCTACTATTATTCTGAGGATTACCGTCTTTATGATCAACGTCTTTACCCTTTAAGGAGTAACCAGATTTAGATAACTTTCTACGAGCTTTATTACGACTACTCCTATTAGCCCTTTGTTCAGGTTTACCCTGATAATTATCGTACTCTTTGCGGTAGTTTCTAGCCATGTAAGTAGTCTAGCTTAAGCTTTTGTAGTGTACTTAAAGTATTACTTTTAAAACCTTTAATTTAAAGCAGTAAAAGGCCTTTCTAAGTAGGAGGTCTTTCTTTCGTCTTTCCCAGAAGGGGCCAGAAGGGGCCTCTAATTGTCCAACCAATTACTACCACCTGAAGAGGCATTAGCAGCCCTCTGAAGGTCTTCTAGGGTCCTTGCGTAGCCAAGTACACCTACGTTAAGACCCCCTTCTCCTTGAATAAATTTTCTTTCTAATTCCCACTGTTCCATTTCTCTACGTTTTATTGCGTTCTTTTCAGTGAGAGCCATGTTCTCAGTAAAGTACTGAACAGCCATTGCTAAAGCATCTAATCTATCGTCGTGCTTTATCGAGTTCTTCTCTTTGGTAATTCTCGTCATTTGCCAGAAGAGTTGGTACTGAGATCTAGTTTCTCCTGGGTAGCATTCAGTGGAGGCAATATCCTTAGCGATTATGTCGGTATCTACCATGAGCCTGTGTTGGTTCATGACTGGCTCAAGAGTATCAATAATCCTCGCTTCTTTCTGTTTTGTATGTCGGACCTCTTCGATACTGCATGGATAGATAGTTCCAAGGTAACGCTTAAGAAGCTCACTAAACATACCGAGTCCGAGGTTACTTTCTACAATTATTTCCTTGACCTTGTACTCCTTCGCAATGAGAGTGAGCTTTTTAAGGTTAGTCTCACTGTAACCACCTCTAAGGCCTCCAGAAGCGAGGAGGAAAAGGTTACCGTTAAGGTAAGCGACTACGGAATATCCAAGCTCGTCGCTTCCTTTTCCAGAGGGGTCGATAGCGAGAACAACTCCCGTGTACTCCATAAATTCAGACCCGATCTGTCCAGGTTTGTAAAAGAGATCACCGTGAAGACCCACTGAAGGTAAGTCAAGAGCTTTATCACCGTTAGCACTCCAAATAACCCTGTCAGGGCCTTGTTCTCTATGAAGTCTAAAGATACATAAATCTTGAAGTTTTAAAGGGTATCTCTCTTCATCAGAGAGGCTAATATCAAGAAGGAACTGGAGGTTAAACGTGGACCTACCAATGGATTCCTTTCGAGCTTCTAGTTCCTCCCAATTAAACCTTCCAGGGTCTGTAGGGTGACCTGCAAGAGTTGAATCATCTTTTAATTGAGATTCAATCTTAGGAGCTAGACGTTCTCCGTAATAGTTTTTAAGTTTAGTTGCAGTTGGATAAAGAGCAGGCCAAATACGAGGGGAATAACCTACTAGTTCTAACTTTGCGTAAATACTGTCTTGGGTGTGAGGAGTACCAAGGAAAACAATTTCTCCTCCAGGCTTTATAACCGAATCAAACTCTTTAATACTTTCTCGAAGCTTGTCACGTATAAGTTGTGTCTCGCAGCTCTGAGGGGTCTCTACATCGTCTGCAACGATCAGATCTGCCCTTGACCCAGTGATCTGTCCAAAGATACCACTAGAACGCACTGAGGGGCTTTGATCGGGCTTAGAGCCATATACATCAAAAGCTACTTTAGAGAACCTTTGAGTGTCACTAGGGAAGAGATCCTTCACCATGAACCAGTTTCTAAGCAAGTCATGGCAGAAGACACTAAAAGCGTCTGCACGGTCTTGAGCTGCTGAGATAACTAGAACCTTTGTATCAGGATTCTTTCTCAGTCTCCAGAGCACGTAACCTGCTGTAAGGAAGCTTTTACCACAACCTCGATAAGCCATGATAATTCTCCTGTTAGGACCGTTCTGCAGGTAGTCTGCAAGTTGGTACTGAACAGGAGTAGGACTTGGAAGCCTTAAAAAGTGCCAGAGATGAGTAGCAAAAACTGGAAAGCTACTGATCGCTTCCTTAATAATCTGTTGTTGATTATCACTAGGCACTTATATAAGATTTAACTTTAGACATATCAATCTCAGGTAGAGCGTTAATCATCTCGCCAATAGCAGAGACATCACCGTTCTTATCGAGAGTAATACCTTGGTCTTTAAGGAACTTAATAGCGTTAGCTAGATCAGAAGCTTTAACGTTTTCAGAGTTAAGCTGATCTACTAGTTTAGTAGCTACCAACCGATGGAGAGATTGTAACTCGTCCTCAGTTGCCATTCCTACGGATTTTCTTCTAGCCATTGTTATTTATTTGGAAATAGGTTCTTTTTAATTAACTCTACGGCAGCATCGTCTATAGTGTTATCAGTAGACTCAACAAGCTTTGAAAGCAGGTCTACAATCAGTTGCTTAACTGAATCAGATTTTAAGAAGGCGAAGAGGATAGGTTTGACTAAAAGAACCATTGGAATAGAGTAATTCTTAGTAATACTAGTCCATCCAGTTATAATCTCGCTTTCTTTTCTCTTTCTTGATCTCTATAAGGCTTAAGAGCCTATCTGCATATTCAGGATCAGCAGACCGACTTTGTTGAATTAGGAGTTCCGCAAATAGAAGATACACACGCTCTACATCCATCTCCTCACGAAGCTGAACTTCAGGCGATAGAAGCTGCCTTAGTCGCTCGTGCCAAGAAACGTGAGATGGAATTTCATTCTTTGGACCACTACGCCACATATCCGCAAACTTATCCTCGATTGACTCAGGAATGTACATCTGAATCATGTCGAGAGCTTCCTTCTGATGAAGCTGACCAGAATAATAGGTAGCTACATCACGTAAGGAAAACCTTCTTCTCACGCTAATCCTTCTTTTGGTAGTTTTTCACCACCTTTTCCAGGGTTTCCACCAGTACCTTTACCGCCACCGCCACTAGTTTCTTTAGGTAATCTTGGGCCTCCATCGCCTGGTTGTCCTAAAGCCACTGTTGTAGTGTCCTTTATACGGGAGTCTCCTCCCTGTTTGTCAACGCCTCTCATAATTACTTTGTTTTGTATCCTTTAATTGTACTCTTTTTTGGCTTAGAGTCTTTCTGAAACTTCTGAGCTACGCTAGGCTTATTAGCATATAGGTATTTTTTCTGTTTATCGGATTTAAAAGGCATGGCTGAGGAGAAGAAAAATCTTTTAGAGAAGCTTAAGGATGGCGAGGAGCAGATACAAGTCCTTGGTACATTTGTACGCCTTGGAGTAGTGGTCTGGTCTGGATTTATTATAAGCCTTAATTACTTACCTCTGCCAGGTATGACTGAGGAGAAGAATAATGATATTACATTTATAACTTTTGTATTTACAAGTGCTCTAGCTACTTTTGGGATTGATACAGCTAAAAAGAAAGATAACGGTAAAGATAAGAATACGAGTGCTACCCAACATATAATTATAGAAACTCCTATTAAGATTGAAGGAGTAGATAACAACAAGGTAACTAAAGTATGAGAAAATGCTTATTACTTTTGCTCCTGCTAAGCCCAATTGCAGCAAGGGCAAATCCAATCACGCCTCAGTTTACTCAAGGCTCTATGCAGAGTACTACGGTAACTCAAGTCGATATAGAAGAAACCATAGAGCAAGAGGTTTTTGGAGGGGTATATTCTAAATGGACTGGAGAGAATATAACTCACACCTCAGCAACATCTGGAGGAATAGTAGATACAGATTCAGTATTTACTCTCCACACCGCTGGAGATCCCTTCACACTGGAGATAACAACCAGAGCTGCAGGAGTAGTAGAGACAATCGATATAGACAGAACCATAGAACAAACCTCCACTACTACATCGCTCTCTGTCTTCTCTCAATAAGTACACCTGTATTAGCAGAAGATCCTAAGGTAAGTAACACCTCAAATCCTCAGGCTGCTGCGACAGGAAATGTAACAAATCAAGCTGTGCAATTTCAGAACAATGGTGCTCCTTCGAGACAGCAGTTAGGACCTTCCATTGTTTGCAACGGTTCTACTATGACTTTTACTCCATTTTATATGGGTAATCATGTGAAACCTTGGGATTATGAAGAAGGAAATATGTCTCCTAGTGGTTATACAATGAATGAGAATTGGGGCGTTCAGTTAAACTTTATGGTTCCTCTTGATGGTTCTATAACTGAACAATGTAAGAGTCTTGGTAAGCGTCAAGAACAAAAAATGAGACTGGATTATGAGCTAGTTCGTATTAAAAACTGTGCTGACCTTCAATCTAAAGGCTTTACCCTGCGTCCTGGGAGCGACCTTGAACATATTTGCTCCGACGTTGTTCCAATCTCTGCCTTGACCAAGAAGGAACCTCCTTCCCTCTCTTCTTCTGAATCCTCTTCACAAGCTGAGTAATTACAGGCTTTAAGGCTTGAACACATCTTTTAAATACCGCAGTCGCTGTAAGAGTAGCTACAACAGATACTGAAGCTGTAGTACCAGCAGCTACTAAGATTTCCTGCTTTGGTACTGGTAGTTCATAATCTGTAAAAGGTATAGTGAATGAAGTTATTTCTTTAGGTAATGAAACTTCTGGTTGCTGCTTTGGTTCTTCTTTCTCTGTATTTTTCTCTGCCTCACCTGAAGCCTCTACTCCTGGAGGTGCTCTTAGATCGGAAGGTGGAACAACTAAAGGACGGTATGAAGGAAGCTCTCCCGTCGGCACCTCAAGGGTTACCCTCGGCAGAGATAAAGCTTCTGGAAGCTGATAAAAGGGCAGCTCCACAGGCTCCTGTCCCATCTTTTAACTAGGCTTATTAGCTACTAAGTAAGCCGTATAGTCAGTCTTCACTTGATCCGTCCACGCTGCGTTACATATAGCCTGAACATCACTGTCCTCTCCAGATATATCAGTAGCTACTAAATCATCTTTATCAGATCCTGTACCACCTTTAAGTGTTCCTGGTACTAATACATGACGATGGAATGAACGAGCAACCTCAACACCATCTTTTTTAATAATCTGTGCGGATCTTACGTTTATATTCCATTTATTGACGACTTCAATCTTGTCATTCTCTTGTGTTTCTGTTAATGCCATTTAGGATTAATCTCCGATTAAAACAGGTTTATGGCGTAGTTTATAGACGTGCTAACGGTCTAATGCCTTAAACGGTGTAAGTAAGAAATAAATTCATATTATCAACACCTAAACTAAAGCTTTGATCAACTTTTATTTGTGTTCCACCTTGAGAGAGATAACAAGCAGTATACGCACTTATTGCTTGATGATTACCCCCAGGATAGCGAATAATGATTCCACTAGAATTTGGTTCACTAGCACCATTAAAAGGTACACCCTCAATTGTTCCTATATTTGCATTAGAAGCAGTATTTCCAGAACCAACATGGGAAAATATAGAAAGATGGACTACTCTTCCAATCCTTGTATATTTCCCAGTTCTATTACTAGTATCAATAGTTGAACCACCTTCATCTTTATAAGTTGGAGTAAATGTCCCTTCTTCATAGTGATCAAATAGCTCACTTGCCATTCCTCCTGCAGGAGTTTGAGAGCTAGAAAAATCAATGCCTTTACCAGCAGTTCCTATTACTAGGTTTCCTGTCTTTACAGTTACATCACCATTATCTGCCTCAGTACCAATCCTTAATCTTTCGACAAAGCTACCACCTGAGAATTGATCTATTACAAAATGATTAGCAGCTTCTGCTCTTATATTCCATTGGTCTATATGATCGTCACCTTCATCAGCACATAGAGTTATCCTTGCGTCATTACCCTCAGTACCAAAAAGACTAAGCCTTGCATCACCAGAAGCAGCAGTAAAGTTTAAAGTAGATCCATCAAAAGTAAGACCTGACTCACCTTGAATAGCGTTAGCACCAGTCACCGTAACAATTGTGTTATTGGTTGAGCCTGTTAAAGCTGCTCCTGCTGCTGGTATATCTTCAAAAGCTGGAGGTGAGCCAGCACCAGTAGAAGTTAAGACCTGACCATCTGTTCCTGGCCCTACTGCTATAGGATCTCCAGAGGCATCGTATGTGATTATCTGTCCATCTGTACCGCTTGCCATTTGAGCAAGTCCAACAGCGTTATCAGCTAATTTGCTACCTGCTATTGCTGCATCAGATTTAATGTCAGCGTTAACGATAGAACCATCTTCGATTCCACCTGAGTTAACTTTGTTGAGTGCGTTTGCCATTGTTTTATGCTTCCTCTGGTGTGTTACCTGCTGCTACCCACTCTAGGTATTCTTGGTAATCTGTGTTTGCTGTATCTAGTGGAAACGCCATTAAAAACTTATCATCATCCCATTTTGAATAGGTAATGATTGTCTTATTGTCAAAATCTGTATGTGATTTATACTTAATGGCCATAATTAAAGCTCCGCAGAGAAAGAAAAAGCATTAGGCAAAATATAATAATTTCTGTATTGAGAAAAACTAGAACCACCCATTTCTGCCCAACCTCCTTGTGTACTGTTGTAATAAAGTGCACCTACAGAAGTACAGGTTTTAGCACCAGAACCAGCTAAATTAAGATTATTTGAGGTAATTACAATAGCACAAGTAGGAGAAGCTCTCATAGCTGGGCTTGCAGTTAAGCAACCTTGAATATTTGTGGTATTTTGAGCTTCTCCAAGGGTAGGTGGCACAAATTGAAAATAACGCTTGCAAAGCTCAAGCTCTTGAGCATACGATCTATGTTCAAAGTCAGGAAAATAATCTGTAGCTGTTAAAGAAACCCCTGTTATATAAATATCATTTGAAGTGCTATCAACTAAATTCACTTGATTAGATGAAGCTCCATACCAGTTGTTTGGTCTTGCAGCCCATGATCCTGCTGTTTGATGTCTGGTAGACCCAGTGAAAAAAGGAAAAAGTAAAATAAATCCTCTGCCATTATCATTTGCACAAGCCGTTCCAGTTGTATCACCTGGGATTGTTATCGTTTTCTTTTCCCAAGTATTAGACGAGCTAATTGTATATTCCCCAACATAAGTTCTAGCTGCATCATCTCTCATCATAGAGATACAAGCAGTACCTGTTTTTGTTGATTTAATCCAAAAAGAAAGGCTTAATGTTTTAGCATTTGCATTGCCATGATTAAGAAATACACAGTCTTGAGCCTCTATATATTGAGCTAAAGCACTGAAATTATTACCAGATGGTGTTCCCATCGCTGTTGTTGTATCAATCTTCAATGAATTTGTAAAACCTTGATTAGCTGGAACATCAGTTGATCTTGTTACATCATATCTAGCCGCTTCACCTGAATAATTTTGGAAAAACCATCTATCCACAATCCCATAAGTGGGGTTGCCTGATGAGGGATTCATTGAATATGTACTTCCACTGTTTCTTTGGTCTACCCTCATCTCTGGATTCATTATCAAATTTCTGTTGCTTAGATTATTAGTAGCCTTAACGGTACAGCTTCCATCGGATGCCAAGGTAACAGCATCACTTGATGCTCCTGTGTGGCGTATTGCGTTGACTTTTAATTGGCTCATGTTATGTATCTCCTAAACGAATAAAGATAAACGAAGTTGTTACTTCACTCGATTCACCTGCCACTCCACTACCACTGCTAATAGAAGAAACAGTAAATTTTACTTTCACTTGGCTTGTATCTGTCACATCAATAAACGCATAAGAATCTCCCGAACCTCCTCGTTCTCCTGATCCATTGTTACCATCTAATGTTCTTGCGTGATTCCCGTAGGAACTATTATTAGTTGTTACTGCTGTATAAAGAACAACGGTATCTGAATCATTAAGATAAAAGTCTGCGTGAGCAATGACTAACCATTTTCCCGTAGATGGAAATGTAAATATGCCACTACTTTCAGTCATTCCAGTTCCAATCGGACTTGCTGCACCTTCTTGATTATTTCTTATTAAATTAGCTGTAATATCACCATTAGAAGTAACAGCAGAAGTCAAGTACCATTGATCAAATTCAATGCCATAACCAAATTCAAGTGTTCCAGCCGTTCCACTATTCTTTAATACTTGACCAGCAGTACCTACAGTTGCAGGTAATTTAAGTTCTAAATCAGATGCAGGATTCGTTGCAGGAGC
>CERB01082738.1_pt1 | contig 10046 bp, 10 predicted proteins | sample 356271 | NCBI WGS metagenome assembly CERB01 (sample SAMEA2621155, study PRJEB7988) | marine metagenome | isolation source: saline water (ENVO:00002010), including
TATGTTTTATGAATATCAGCAATATATTTTCTGTTCATAAATTCATTGTAAACCTCAAAGGTTTCAATAATTAAAGTGTCATTTTCAATAGACACAAAACTTTCAATACTTTCTTTTGAAGGGAAAAAAAATTTAATCTTATCTTCTTCTAACAAATAATCAATAAATCTTCTTTGACCATTTTTATATTCTACTTCAATGTAATTCCACTCCTTAATAGTCATTATTTTATCTCCAAAATAGTTACAATGATTTAATGAAAAACCTAATGCAGAATTTTCTAAACAAACTCTTTCCCAAGTTCCTACTAAATTTTCTTTTGGAACAATATCATTAATTTTAAAGGATAAGCAAAATAAACTTAGAATTACTATATATTTCATTTTAATAATTATATATTAATTTAATGTTATAGATTTATAATTATCAATATTAATAAAGTTAAAATCTTTAATATTTTCAATGGATTCTAAATCAGGATATTTGATTTTAGCTAATAGAGATACCAAACCTTTAGCTTTTTTTTTCTCATCATGAGTGTTTATGATATACTTTGGAGAGATTTGATTATATAATTCATATACATTACTCATTCCTGGATTGACGTAACCTCCCATAATTTTTGGAAGTTTAAATTCGGTGAAAGTAGTTATCATTAATTTAATCTTAAATTTATTAACTAATTCTTTTTGATTTTCATCTAAAGTAAATCCATGTGGAGCATAAAATATACCATTATTATCTTGATCATAAATTAGTAAAGCAAAATAAATTGGATCCATTATTTTAGGGGGTTTTATGCTAATGAAATTAATTTTATTTTTTTCCATTTCATTTTTAGTATCTATACGTATTATTTCTCTATCTGGAAATTGTTTTTTCAATTTATTATATGCTTTTTCTGTAGCTAATATAGATTTATCATTGGGAAGTCTTTTCAGAGTTTCTATATGGCAATGGTCTTCATAGTTTTGAGATATTACAATTGAATCATAATTCGGAATATCATCAATAGGGACTGGCGGTTTTATATGCCATTGTTCATTTAACCATTTAAATCCATCTATTTCTGACCCAATTAACCAAGGATCTAAAACAAAATTTAGTTTGTTAAATTTTATATACCATGAAGAATCTAAATTTAATCGTTTAATTTTAATCATAATTATAGAATGTGTAAAAGTAATTATTCATTTTTAAAGTAATGTATTTATTACATGTTTAGAAATATTTTTTTTAAAAAATTTATTTTACCTGGATTAATTTTTCAATCTCTGGTTATAGGAGGAGGTTATGGAACAGGTAGAGAACTTGTTGAGTTTTTTCTTTTGTTGGGTCCAAAAAGTGGATTATACGGGATGATCATATCACTAATTATATGGTGTATTGTTCTTTCTTTTACATTTGATTTATCTAGAAAATTTCAAACATATGATTATAGATCTTTTTTAAAAAAATTATTAGGAAAAGGTTGGGTTTTTTATGAGATCACGTATTTAATTGGCTTAGTACTTGTTATTTCAGTATTAGCTTCTGCATCTGGAAATCTTTTAAATGAAGCATTGAATATTTCAAATATTTATGGTATCATTTTAATGATTTTGCTTATTGGCATTTTTTCATACTTTGGATCTAAAGTTGTAATGAAATTTCTTTCTTACTGGTCAATAGCACTTTATTTTGTGTTTTTAATTTTGATAATATCTATTGGCTCAATATTTAGTGAAAACATTATTTTAAATTTTAATATTTCAGAGAATAAACCAAATTGGCTAATTAATGGATTTAAATATGCCGCATATAATGTTGGGATTGTTCCTGCAATGTTATTTTGTTTAAAGGATCTTAAAACTAGAAAAGAGGCAATCGTATCAGGTATTATTGGTGCTTTTCTTGCAATGATACCCGGGTTTATGATATATTTTAGTTTATTAAGTCACTATCCTGAAATAAAGTCAGAAATTATTCCAACAAATTTTTTATTTAATAAACTAGGATCAGATTCTTTTAAAATTTTATTTCAAATTATTTTATTTGGAACATTTGTTGAAACTGGATTGGGACTTATACATGGGTTTAATGAAAGAATCGCTAGCTGGTTGATGGAAAAAAAAATAATCTTATCAGGAATATATAGATTTATAATTAGTTCATTTATAATGGTAATTTGCATTTTTTTTGCAGAACAATTTGGATTAATTAGTTTGATAGCAGAAGGATATGGAACTTTAACTTGGGCATACTGGATTATATTTGTTTTTCCAGTCATTTTTATAGGCCTAAAAAAAATTATTTTAAAATGAATTTATTATGAAAATAGATTTAAAGTCAAGATTTGAGTTTTTATTGTTTTTATATATAGCAAATTTCTTTACAGTATATTCTCAAGATAATTTTCAAGTTAAAAGTGGCTTTAATTTATCATCAGTAGCTATTTCTAATGGAAGTAATTTAGATCAACCTTCTGGTTTTGTGCCAGCATTTCATATAGGTATATTGATTAGTAATATACTTGATGAAGAATATTCTTTTGAATATGGTCTAATTTATAATATAAAGGGTTATAAAGTAGTTGATTTTTCTGGAGTTAATGTATATAATTATTCTACATATTTGGAGGTTCCAACATCTCTTGTATATAATTTACCTTCAATAAAAAATATTGAAATAAAATTGGGTCCATATTTTGCTTATGCAATAAAAGAATCTGTTAGAAATTCAATAATGAAAGAAAATATTAAAGGAAAAATTGGGAATGATCTAGATAAAGGGGATACATTAAAACCAATTGATTTGGGTTTGAATTTAGGAGCTAATTATTACTTCAAAAATTTTATTTTTAACATAAATTTAGGTTACGGTTTATTAAATAACAGACCAGGAGGTGGTAAAGGTAATATTGTAAGAAATATTAGCAGTCAATTTTCAATTGGTTACAAAATTAATTTTAAAAAAAATGAAAAAATTAAAAAGAAATAGTAGAGAAGGTATTATTGCAGGAGTATGTGAAGGTTTAGGAGAATATTTTAATATTGATCCAATTATAATAAGATTATTGTTTTTTGCATTTGCTTTAAGTGCTGGTGGTGGAATTATAACATATATTATTGCTTGGACATTTATTCCAAATAAAAATTATTAAGGAGTTTCTAATAAAAGATAAACCATACCAATTGTTCCATCTATAAAGTTTCCAACTCTTATATTTTCATTTGGGCTATGTTGGTTATTGTCCTTATTTACTGATGGATATGTAAGAGCTGGAACATTTAAAGTTGTTACAAAAGGTGAAATAGGTATAGATCCACCTGATGTCCTTTTCTTAATAGGATCTTCTTCAAAAGCTTTTTTTAATGCACTTGATGCCCATTTTCCAATAGGAGAATCTATTTCTGTTCTATATGCGAGATAGCTAATTTTAGAATCAAATCTAATTATATTATTTTGACTTAACCTTTCTTCAATTGTTGGTTCTCTACTTTCTATTACATATGCACCTTCATTAATTATATGATCTTTAATTAATTTTAAAAGTCTATTTGGATTACTTTCTTTAACTAATCGAACATCTATTTCTGCTATTGCAGTACTAGGAATAATTGTTCTAACTTCTTTACCAACCCACCCAGATTTTAGGCCTCTAATATTTAAGGATGGATATTGAATGGCTTCTTGATAATTATTCCCAACTTTGTCAGGGGTAGAAATTAGAAGATCTTTTTTTATTTGATTCTCATCATCTGGAACTGCGTCCAGAATAGTTTTTATCTTGTCAGATATTATTACCCCATCATAAAAGCCTGGTATTATCACCCTTCCAGAATAATCTTTCATTGAAGAAAGAACTTTTGACAAATTCATTGCAGGGTTAGGAGCATAGTTTCCAAAATGTCCACTGTGTTGTGGTTTTACAGGCCCGTATGAAGTTAAAGTGATTCTACTTATTCCTCTTGCGCCAAAAGTTAATGTAGGTTTATTTGATGGATGCCTAGGACCATCAATAATTAGTAGATAATCTGATTTAAGTTTTTCCTTGAATTTTGATACTGCATCTACAATAGTTGGTGAACCCATTTCCTCTTGAAAATCAATAATTAATTTTATATTAAATTTTGGTTGAATATTTAACTTATTCAGTGTCTCTAATGCATTTACTAACATCATTGGAGGACCTTTATCATCACTGGTTGACCTTCCAAAAATTCTCCAATTAGGATTTGGTTTATTTAAAATTTTGTTTCTATCTATTTCTTTCCATTTACCATTTACATTTTCTGTAAGAATAGGGATGAATGGATCTTTTTGATTCCATTTTGAAGGATCTACAGGTTGTCCATCCATGTGAAAATAGATAAGTATTGTTTTTAGCTTTTCAGATAAAAATTTATTTCCAATTAAAAGAGGATGATTTGGCATAGAAGGACTTGTACTTTTAGCTTTGACCCTTTCAAGTTTAAATCCAAGATCTGAAAAAGTTTTTTCACACCATTGTATGTTTTTTTCAATATTTGGAGAATCGTAACCATCATTTGGTATTGATAACATCTCAAAAAACCTATTCCAGTTCCCTTGAATTATTTCATTAGTTGTTTCTAAGATTTTTTTTCTGCTCTGCGTGAAACCATTATTTACAGATAGTATAAAAAATAAAATAATTAACTTCTTCATTGCTCTTTTAAGTTTAGTTTAGGATTATCATTTTTTAATTTATTGAAGAGTAAAAAATTATATTATTATTCATCTATTATATCATTTACCCTTTTATTTCTTTTATAAACTTTTCCTGATGGTTTAATTTTTGTAATATTTTTTCTTCTTGCTATTTGAGCATTTCTTCTTTTTTCCTTATCGTTATTTTTATTTTTCAAAATTTTAAATTTTCTTTCACGTATAGTTTTTTTATAAATTTATTGGCATCATAATTTTCAACTACTAAGGTATCGTTAATTAAATAATATATTAGTTCTATTGAACTTCCATTTTCTTCAAATATATTAATATTTTTATTTGATATTTTACATTTTAATTCTTTTGGATCTCCTGCGTGATATTCAATAATTGTATTGTTTGATTTAAGTTCCATAACCTTTTCACCAATTTTATAATTTGTAATTTTTTTATTTTTTTTATCAGAATTATTACTAGTCACCTCAATTTCTGATATCAGATTCCAAACACCCAAAAGGTTTTTGTTATTATATTCAGAGGAATAGAATTTTATAAATAGAATTAATAAAATATTTAATATATAATTCATAGTTTTAAAATTAAATAATTCATTTTTTTTTTTTTAATTAAACATCAAATTATAATTATGAACAAATTTATCAATTTTCAAAACTTAACGTTTATTGGGATTTTAGTTTTAGCTTATCAAAACTTTCAAGTTAGGAATAAGTTGAATGATATAACATCTAAAATTGAATATAGTCAATTTGAATTAGATGAGATCAAAAAAGAATCTGTAGAAGCAGCAAGATATGCCAAATCTGCTAATACTATGACTTTTCAACTACAATCACTAATAAATGAAAAATAAAATTTTATTATTTTTCATTTTTTTGAATTTTAAATCATTTTCTCAAAAAATATTTTCTGTAGATTACTCTTCTCAAGCTGATCTAAAGGTTTTTGTTACTGATTATGAATCTCAAGCTGATTTAAAAGTTTTTAAATTAGACTATCAATCACAGGCTAAGGGAAATAAAGGATTATGGTATTTTACAAAATATCAATCCCAAGCTAATAAAAAGATTTTTTTTGTAGACTATGAGTCTCAATGTGATTTAAAAATATTTTTTGTTAAATATAAATCTCAGGCTGGTTGGAGAAAAAAGAAAAAAATGCATTTATTATTTTAACAATTATTATATGCCCCAATTGATGAGATTATGATTTTTTGGCGCAGTTTTTTTTAGTCTTTCTTTAATTTTTGGTAAGTACATGGTATTGTATCTGAGTCTTGAAATATGATTTGGATTTTCATGATCGCCATTCCAGCAATGTTCTGCCAAGTTTCCATAATCAACTTCTCCTTCATAATAAGGATTTTTTGTTGATTCAAGAAACTCTTCAGTTAAAACAACAGCATTATTTAAGTAATAATTGTCCATATCACCACAATATATATGTAGTTTTCCTATTAAATCATTTCCAATTTTATTCCAATCTCTTTCTAAAATATAGCTTAGATCATAATTTTCTTTCCAATATTCTGCAACATATTTATCAATTTTTCCTGTTTTTTTATCCCATATAGGTTTCGGGTACCCATCATCTCCTGCAGGAGAAAATACTGCTTGCCAGATATCCCATTGATCTCCTGATCTTCCTTTTGAGCCTAAAACCATTTCTCTATGATTCATATCTATAAGGTGAGATTTTATAATTCCCTTACCATCTCTCATTCCAGCTCTTAAAGTTTTCTTATAATCACTTTTATGATAATATGCATTTTCATCCTCATAAATATTAACTACTGTAAAAGCTCTAAAATCAATAGGATCTGGACATGCTGCAAAACAGCCATTATATTCACTTGGATAAAAAACTTGAACTGCTAATGCTTCCCAACCACCTGTTGAACCACCATATAGAAACCTTCCCCATCCTTCTCCAACACCATTAAATAAATTTTCTACATGGGGGATTAATTCATATGTGATAGCATCTCCGTATGGACCTAAATTTGCTGAATTAACAGCATAAGAATCATCATAATATGGATTTTGATGTTGAATTTCAATTGCAATAAATCTAGGAAAATCATCACTAATCCAATTTTTATATAGATCATATGCTTCTTTTTCTTGGATATATTTGTATCCCGTAATTCCAAATCTTGAATTATATATAGTATCTTTTTTTGGTGCAGCTGGAGGTTCAGTTCTAAATCCTCTAAATGTATTTGGAAAGTGTCCATGAAAAATCATTAATGGGTATTTAACCTTTGAGTTTTTATTAAAATTATGAGGAACAAGAACATTAGCTTGTAAAAACATATCTCTTCCCCAAAACTTTGAAAGCATTTCACTTTTTATTTTAACATGTTTTATATACTTAGAATCTTTTATAGGCTCTATAGGAGAAATTTCATTTTCAAGGGATAACTTAACCGTTCCAGATTTTGAAATTTTTACTTTTTTTGGTGTACTATAAAGATTTTTAGGGCTTATATTCCATTTCTGTCCTTCTCCTTGATCTTTAGGTAATTTTACTTTATATCCGGTTGATAAATTGAATGTTTCGTATTTATGTAAAAATGCTTGAACATAATACTCTCCTTCTTTTAAATTTCCTATGGACTTAATTGGGTATCCATAAACATTAGAATCAAATATTTGAGTTTCTCCACTTTTCCAAGATTCAACATCAATGCCAAATATTATTTGAGTATGATGACTGTCATTAATTTGAAATCTAGGTTCAGCATTATTATTATTACTTATCATCAAAAGTAATCTTCCATCATATCCGTTTTCTGAAAATTTTTCCGGATAAGTTATTTCAAATTTTGTTTTATTATAATTTTTTTTTTCTGAACAGTAAAATAGAATAAACGATATTAAAACTATCAATATTCTTTTTACTGATAAAATATAACTTCTTTCATATGAATTTGAATTGAAATAATTTAGAGTTTTATTTTTCATATTCTTAAACTTTAATATTTAAAGATATAAAATAATTTCTTGGAAGACCTGGATAATAATACCTAGGTTTTTTCCCCCCAAATCCTTTTGCATTAATTAGTATCATTGAAGCATATTTTTCATCAAATAAATTTTTAACACCTGTAATTATATTTAAATTAATTTTATTGATTTTAAATAATTTAGCTACTTTAAAATTCCATAACATATAAGGTTCAGAATATTCAGAATTACTATCATTTATTGGTATTTTTCCAGTTTTCTGATAATTTATTGTTCCCTTGAATTTATTGATTTTAAATATTATATTTTTATTTAAGGTATGTAAAGGAACACCGGTAAGATAATTATTGGAATATACGTTTCCTTCATTTACAAATTCAATAAATTTATGCCAGTTCTTTGAAAAAAAAACTTCAGATGTAATGTTTTTTTTATTATCTAAAGAATTCCATATAAAAGAATTTATCGATAATTCAATACCTGGATGAGAAGTTTTACCAGCATTTACTCCAACATACGTATCTTCTGAAGTTCTTTGAGCTACTAATAAGTTTTTTATTTTCATAAGATACATATTAATATCATACGAAACTTTCCCATTTACTAGATTACCTCTAATTCCTAATTCGTAATTCCAGCCTGATTCGGGTTTTATATTTTGATTAACTAAACCCTTATCATCTAAAGTTTCATCAATATTTGGTGGAGAATAACCATGACTAATTGTAAAAAATAAATTTTGATTTGAAATGGTTTTATTTAATGAAATTTTAGGAGAAATAATATTTTGATATTTATATTTTTTTGAATCTTTACTTTTTAATGATTGAGGATCTAAATCATTATATTCAATAGTTTCCCACCTATAATTTATATTATTTGAACTTAATCCAAATGTCATATTAATAGTATTTTTTATTTGAATTTCATATTTAGAAAAAACTAATAGATTGTTTCTTTGTTCATTTTGATCATTTAATATTTTTTCTGAATCAGTTCCGTAGTTATCAAAAGTCTTCCATAAATAATTTTCTCTAAAAAATTCAAATCCAAAATTAAATTTTTGATTTACTTTAGTTATTGTATTAACAACTCTTGAACCAAACCCATTACTGGTTTCTTTTAAAAAGTTAAATGGTCTTTTTTCATCAGACCTATAACCATTGTAAAAAATATTTGCAATCAAATTATAATTTGATGAATTGAAATCAAATGAAATAGCAGATAGATTTTTTTTGTAATTTTCATTTCCATTTACATTTTTCCAATTTTCTGCTGCTTTTGATGGGTTAAGATTAAAATCATCAATATTTAATGAAGAAGGAATTTCAGAATCTAGGTTTATAAAATTATAAATGAAATCAAGTTTTATTTTATCATTTAGACTATATCCTAAATACCCAAAAGCATTATTTCTAATATAATTATTATTGTCTCTATATCCATCACTAGAAAGATTTTGAAAATTAATTTGAAAGTCAACTTTATTAATTTTTTTATAAAGATTTATTTCATTTTTTGTTGTATTGTATGAGCCAAAAAAAGAAGAATAAGATAAGCTATGTTCTTTTGATTTTTCCAAATTTAGTAAAATTCCTCCACCGAGGCCTGCTCCATAAATGCTTGAGTTTGGTCCTTTTATTATTTCTATTTGATTAAACAAATTAATACCTAAATCTTCTATTGTAGTTTCACCAACGCCATTACTAAGAGGAATATTATTTATGTAAGATTTAATTTTATTAGTTGAATATGGAGATCTTGAGCCCATACCTCTAATAGTTATTCTATTTGTGTTTAAAGAACCAGTGTGCATATAAATGCCAGGAATTTCATTTAATCCTGATTCAATTGATATATCAGAAATTTTTCTCGTTTCTATATCTTTAATTATTGAAATTGATGAAGCTGTATTCTTTATTTTTTTTTTATTTATTTCAGATTTAACAATTATTTCCTCTAATACTGAACCTTTATTTGTTAAAATTATTTCTAATTTTTTTTCATCTTTTATTTCGATATACTTTTCAAAAAATAAAGGAGAATTAAAAAATAATTTTGTTGGAAGTGATTCAATTTGAATTATAAACTTCCCTTCAATATCTGAAAAAGTAGTTTCATTGTTATAAATAATTTCAATTCCTTTAATTGGCGAATAATAAATATTTTCTTTTACAACCCCTTCAACAAAAATTTGCGAAAAAGATGAAAAACAAACGATTAATAAAACTTTAGTAAAAAATAACTTTTTCAACCTTTATTATTATTCAGATCCAATTGATGATACATCAATTCCATATAGGAAATAAATTGTCACTAAGATTGTGATTGTAAGAATTAAAAGTATTTTAAATAATTTAAAAATTGATAATAAAATTTTATTTTCAGTCA
>CERB01044969.1_pt1 | contig 10042 bp, 11 predicted proteins | sample 356271 | NCBI WGS metagenome assembly CERB01 (sample SAMEA2621155, study PRJEB7988) | marine metagenome | isolation source: saline water (ENVO:00002010), including
TGTTCCAACGTAAACATCACCTTGTATTTGCGAATCTAATTTACTTACAGTTGTTTTTTTGGTTGCACAGGCTGTTACTGCCAAACTGAAAATTATTACTAGAAAAGTATTTCTTAAAATTTTGCTTAGATTCATTAACGCTCCTTAATATAATTATAGAACTTTTTCATAACTAAATAGATGTTTCAAGAAGAAAAATCAACTGAATTTACTGTAAATTTTAATAATTAATGGCAATTACCTAACCTAATTACTCAATAAAGACGACCAAGAAGGGTCGGAAGCATCGGTTTCCGTTTCAACTAACCTTTCGTTATAACCAGTTAAATCAATAGACCATAATTTAGCACTAAAACCTTCTCCTTTTTCGTTTGTTTTTGTTTCTCTATAAAAGATTAAAACTCTTCCATTGGGTGCCCATGAAGGAGCTTCCTGATAAAAGTTTTCTGTTAAAAGCCTCTCCCCTTTTCCATCGATTCTCATAACTCCAATATAAAATTTTCCTTTATGAAGCTTAGTAAAAGCAATTAAATCACCTCTTGGGGACCATACAGGAGTACCATACAAACCTTTTCCAAATGAAATTCTTTTAACATTGCTTCCATCACTACTCATGACATATATTTGCTGGTAGCCACTTCTATCAGAGTTAAATGTAATTAATTTACCATCTGGAGAATATGATGGAGAAGTGTCAATAGATGGATGATTTGTAATCCTTTCTACAATTCTATTTTCTAAATCCATAGTATATATGTCGGAATTTCCATCTTTTGCAAAACTCATTATTATTTTTTTTCCATCAGGTGAAAACCTTGGTGCAAATGTCATTCCTGGAAAATCTCCAACAACTTCTTGAAGGCCTGTTTCAATGTCAAGCAAATATACTCTTGGTAAATTTCTAAAATAAGATAGATAAGTTACCATTTGATTAGTTGGGTTAAATCTTGGAGTTAAAACAAGTTCGTTACCCAATGTTAAATACTTGGTATTGAAACCATCTTGATCCATTATTGCAAGTTTTTTTATTCTTTGAATTTTTGGACCCTTCTCAGATACATATATTATTCTTGTATCAAAATATCCTTTTTCACCTGTTAGTCTTTCATAAACTTTATCGGTAATTATATGTCCTACTCGTCTCCAATTATTTGGTACAGTTGTAAAAGCTAAAGCTAACATTTCTTTTGCCGCCAGAACATCCCAAAGCCTAAACTCAACTTTAAGTTTTTTATTTTCAAAAGAAACTTTTCCAGTGATTAATGCTTGAGACTTTATTAAAGCCCAATCTTCAAATCTTGGTTTAAGATGAGCTATATCTGGTTTTTGTATAAAAGCATCTTTACTCAAAGGATTAAATAATCCTGATTTTTTTAAATTATTTTCAATAACCTTTGAAATTTCAGATCCTAAGTTATCAATATTTATTTCTTTTTTAAAACTTTCATTAGATTTTTTATCCTGTGACAATGGCGAAACAGCTATTGGTAAAGGATTCAGATTTCCTCTGGTGATATCTATTTCAATAAGAGAATATGCAAAATCATTTTTTATAAAAAAAAACAAAATTATTAATATTAACTTTAAGCTTTTCATTAACCTCCTAGCATTTCCCTTGGATCAAAATTTAATTGTAAATCTTTCCATCTCTCATAACCACTTGTTGGAACCTTTAAAGGCTGACATAGTTGAATTGCTCTTAAAGCGCTTTCGGCTAGAACTTTATAAAAGCTTTGACCTGGTGTGTTCATTCTTGCGTGATCTAAAATTTCAGTTTTTATCAATGTACCGTCAGGTTTTAATTTTAATTTAATTCTTACCAATAAATTTTCATTGTATGGTAAACCTAAAGGTATGCTCCAACAACCAAAAATTTGTGCCTTCAATGCATCTTCTTCACTTAGGGTTAATTTTGTATTTTCCATTGATGTATCCTGAGATTGGCTAATTTTATCGATTTTTTTATTAGTTTCACCCAAATCCTCTTTTGACTTATCAATTAATGCAGCAATGCTACTTGGATCAAAAAGCTCTTTTTTTTCAAACTCAGAAACTTGTTTAACTTTATTATCATCATAAATTGGCTGTTTTTTTGGCTCTATAATTTTTTCTATTTTTTTTTCCTTATTAATTTCTTTAGATGGTTTTTGTTTTTTTTCCTCTTCAATTTGAATTTTTTCAGTTTTTGTATCAGGCATAGGTACGGCCTCTAATTTTTGTTTTTTTATCTTAATATCTTTATTTTCTGGAGTTGGTGTTTTTTTAGAAGCAACTTTTTCAATTTCTTGTTTTTTTTTTTCTAAATTAACTTCCTTATTTTTTTCTTTTTTTATTTTTTTGGGTGGTGCCTGTTCTGAAGATAATTTTTCTTTTTTATCTTTAATTTTTTCAATTAATTTTCTTGCTTTTGGTGCATAAGGAATATTAGTTATGTCTGCAATTTGAATTAGTTCAACTGAAACTAAGGGTGGAATGTTAATAGGTTTTTTTGCTACAAAAGGCAAAGTTAGAATGCCCAAAAATATTACTACTAAATGAAAAGTTGAAGATATAAACAGCCCTTTATACATTATTATATTTCTTTATTATCTTTCTTTAGAAGGTTCGGAAATTAAAGCGACTTTTGAGAAACCTGAGCCAGACAACATTCCCATAATCTCAAGAACTCTTCCGTAGTTAATTGTTTTATCTCCTCTTACATAAATTCGTGTATCAGTTCTATTATTTGAAATTGCAAGAATTTTTGGGATAATTTTATTAAATTCAACTTTTGTTTCCTGGATAAATATTTCTCCTTTTGCATTTATTGTTAAAGTTAATGGTTCTGTTTCTTCAGGCAATGTGTCTGCCGAAGTTTCTGGTAAATCAACTTGTACTCCTACAGTTAAAAGTGGTGCAGTTACCATAAATATTATTAACAAAACTAACATTACATCAACAAATGGTGTTACGTTAATTTCGCTAATAGGTTCTTTTTCTGAACGTCTTAACTTAAATGCCATTTAAATAATTGAAATAAATCTCTTTGAGAAATTTTCTAATTTTTGAGTATATTTTTTAGAATCATTGCTAAACTTATTATAAGCAATTACGGCTGGTATAGCGGCTAATAAACCTAAAGCAGTTGCGAACAATGCTTCTGCAATTCCAGGTGCAACAATTGCTAAGCTTGTATTTCTAGAAATTGCAATAGATTGAAAAGAATTCATTATACCCCATACCGTTCCAAATAAACCAATAAATGGAGCGGTAGAGCCAACGGTTGCTAAAAATGTATAATTTTTTTCAACTATGTTCATTTGATTTTCAATGTTTACCTCCAAAACGCTAGTCAATCTTTCTCCAATATTAGATTTTGATCTTGATTTTATAACTGTCTGCATTGAACTTTTAAAAACTCTAGCCATTGGGTTATCTAAATTATTTGGTAAACTATTATAAAAACTTTCTGCCGATTTAGATTTCCAAAATCTTTCTTCAAATTCTTCAGACTCTTTATTGATTTTTCTAAACAGTAATATTTTATCAAAAATAATTGCCCATGAATAAATTGAACTCGCTATTAAAATGACAATTACAGATTTAACAATTACATCTGCTCTTAAAAATAAACTTATAATTGAAAAATCAGTATTGCTTGCAAGGCCAACTGCTTGTGTAGTTATATCTGCATCCATTTGAATCATTTCACACTAAAATGTGTCATGAATTTGACTGAAAAAATTAACAATTATATTGTTTCTTTAGATTTTTCAAAAAAACTAGCAATTAATATTGCATCTGCTTTATTGGCGTCTTTTTTTTTTGAAAGAAGTGAAGAAATATTTGGAAACATATCAATAGCTTTGGCTCTACTTGCATCTTTTTGAGAATTTATTAAATTAAAGTGTTTTTTCCATTTTGCGGGTCGAACAAAAAAAATTGGTAGTTGCATAGCAGCACAAATCCCTTTGATAACTCCATAGGACTGACCAAAATTAAACATACTAGTAACGCCCTGTCCTGGCATTGCAGATACCTGTTCTACTACTACGCTAATTTCTTTATTTGAATACTTATTAATCATTTTTGATATTTCATTGAAGATTTGACGACCATTAACTTGTCTTTTATTTTTTTTACCTTCTGCCATTGTTGGCATATCTATCACTTGGATTACTTCTCCGTTTTCAAAAAAACAAATAGCACCAGATATCCCAGGATCTATTCCAATAATAAGCATTTAATTTTCAAATTTTGCATTAGTAAAAATATTTTGAATATCGTCATCGTCATCTAATATTTGAATGAACTTTATCATTCTATCTTTTTCTTCGCCATTTAAATCAACAAAATTATTTGGTATCCATTCAATTTCAGTTGATAAAAAATTTGACAGATGTATTTCTAGTTTTTTTTTTACATCATATATTTCATTCATACTTGTATGAATTTCATGGCATTCACTATTTGAATAACATTCATTCGCTCCAGCCTCAATTGCAAGTTCAAAAATTTTTTCATCTTCAATATCTTTTTTGTCAATTTTTATAACTCCTACCTGTTCAAAATTATGTGAAGCTGAGCCTTTTGTGCCCAAAGCGCCTCCATTTTTTTGAAATAATAATCTCATATTTGAAGCAGTTCTGTTTTTATTATCTGTAAGAGCTTCAACTATAACGGCGGATTTATTTGGACCAAATCCTTCATACCTTATATTTTCAAAATTTGAATCATCATTTACTGAAGATTTATTTATAGCTCTTTCAATATTTTCTTTTGGCATATTAGACGATCTAGCTGCCTGGATTGCAGATCTCAATCTAGAATTCATATCTGGATTTTTGTCTCCAAGTTTGGCTGCTATTGTAATTTCTCTAGACAGTTTTGAAAAAATTTTTGAGCGTTGTTTGTCTGTTTTTCCCTTTTTGTGTTTTATTCCTGCCCAATGAGAGTGTCCAGCCATAAATTAAATCGATTCTTCTAATTCTCCACCAAATATAAAACTACTCACCTTTTTAGCTAAACCATTTTTTGTGTCTGCCTCAACAATAATTCCACAAAGTGAAGCTTCTCCATTTGCAGGAAAATGCTTAACCGAGTCTTTTTTAAAAAATTTATTTAATGAATTTTCTAAATTCATACCAATAACTGAATTATAATCTCCACACATCCCTGCATCAGTTAAATAGCCGGTACCATTATTCAAAACTCTTGCATCATTGGTTGGAACATGAGTATGTGTCCCAACAACTAATGTTGCTTTCCCATCAAATAAATGTCCAATTGCCATTTTTTCACTTGTAATTTCACCGTGAAAATCAACAATCAAAATATCATATGTACTGCTTAGTTTATTTTTTTCTAAAAAAATCTCTGCTTCTTTAAATACATCATTGCATTTTTTCATGAAAATATTTCCCATTAAATTTAAAACTCCAACTTTAATCCCTTTATTTGATTTATAAATCTCAAATCCTTTTCCTGGAGCATCATTTAAAAGATTTAGTGGTCTTAATAATCTTTTTTCTTTTGTAATAAATTTATAAGTTTCTTTTTGATCCCAAACATGATTTCCGGTAGTTATAACATCAACTCCAGAATCAATTAACTTATTTACAATACTCTCTGTTATTCCAGTTCCATCCTTAGCTGCATTTTCACCGTTGGCTACCACAAAGTCTATATTGTTATCAATTATAATTTTTGGAAGATTTTTATTTACAGCGATGCATCCTGTATCTCCTACTATGTCTCCTAAAAATAAAATTTTCATTCAATCAAGTTTTTTTCTGTAAGTATATAATCTAATTTTTTATCATAATTATTGATAGGTAGTTTTTTTACTTCTTGAAAAGAAAAAGCCAACCCAACAGTTAATATTTTTTTTATTTTTAATAATTTGTTAATATATCTATCATAATAACCACCTCCATATCCAATTCTGTACTTATGTTTATCGAAACCAACCATAGGAACAAATAAAATGTCTGGATAAATTTTTTTAAGTTTATTTGGCTCTGGTATTCCAAATTTACCTATTTTAAGAGGTTCCAAAAAAGACCATTCAAAAAAATCCATTTGATTATTTTTGCCAATTATTGGCAAAGAAATAATATTTCTTATTTTTTTAAGAGATTCCAAACAGTTTATCTCAAAGTTTATTGGATAATACGCTCCAATTTTTTTATTTTTTGAAAAGTTATTTTTCTTTAAAATTTTTTCTAATAATCTAAAATTTACTACTATTGGTTTATAGTTTTTTTTTCTTAAAATTAATAGTTTTTTTCTAACTTTATTTTTTGACACAAATTTATCTATTGTAAAGAAGTATCAATATCTTGTTTTTTAATAAAGTTTTCTATTTCAAGTGTTGCTTTATCTACTAAGGCTTCATAATTTAATTTTTGTGATACAATTTCATCTTCAAGTTTTAAATGATTTTCACTTAATTTTGAAATTTCTTTCTCTTTCTCACTTTTGTAATCATAAACTAAAGATTTAAGTTCTTTGAATTTTTCCGTAATTTCAAAAATTTTATTTTTTTGGAGATCAATTTTTTTTTTGGTTTCAAAATATTCATCCATTATAGTAATCGAAGATATTAATAAAAGTTTACTTTCACCTATATTTCCTAAAGAATTTTTTAGATCATCAAACTTTTTATTTAAGTTTAAAGCAAGCTCTTCAAGATGTTCTTCTTGACCATCTTCACAAGATAAAAGAAAGTCTTTACCATTAAATTTTATATTTACATTTGCCATTTATCAATTTCTTCCATTAAAATATCTGTTTCTTGGTTTAATTCATCAATTTTTTCTGAAAATTCTTCCTCTTTTCTTTTTCCCTCTTTTTCCTTCTTTTTAAACGCATTAAAATCATCTCTTAGTTTTTTGTTTTCTTCTTCCAAAAAATCATACTTTTTTTTAAGTTCCATTTTTTCAATTTCTAATTGATTTCTTTGCTTTTCCAAATTTTTTAGCTCTGCTGATTGATTGGGATTTAAAACTTGTAAATCTTTTAATTTTTTTAAAACATCATCAAGTTTTTTTTCTTTTTCATCAATAGTTTTCATATATATATCTATATTAATAAATTGAATCACCTAAGTCTATAAAGGATAGCTTTTTGAATAAACAAAATAAATTATTATCTAACGCTATACGTGTCCTGTCTATGGATGCAGTGCAAAAAGCTAATTCTGGACATCCTGGTATGCCTATGGGCATGGCAGATGTAGTAACAGTTTTATTTAAACAATTTTTAAGATTTAATCCAAAAAATCCAAGTTGGTTAAATAGAGACAGATTTGTTCTTTCTGCTGGTCATGGATCTATGCTTTTATATTCTTTGCTTTATCTAACCGGATATAAAAGTATATCTCTAAATGATATTAAAAATTTCAGGCAAATAAATTCTATTTGCGCCGGACATCCAGAGTATACACCAAATTCCGGAATTGAAACTACAACTGGTCCACTTGGCCAAGGAATAGCAAATGCAGTTGGTTTTGCTATAGCAGAAGAAATTTTAAAAAATAATTTAGGAAAGAGTATTATTAATCATAAAACTTATGTGTTGGCAGGAGACGGCTGTTTAATGGAAGGTCTAAGTCATGAAGCAATGAGTTTAGCGGGACACTTAAAGTTGAAAAACTTAGTAATGTTATTTGATAATAATTCTATATCAATTGATGGCCCTACTAGTTTGGCAGTTTCAGACAATTATAAAAAAAGATTTGAAAGTTATGGCTGGGATTACATTTTAATTAATGGTCACAATGAAAAAGAAATTTTAAGATCGTTAAAGAAAGTCCAAAAAGCAAAGAAACCAACGGTGATTTCTTGTAAAACAAAAATTGGTTATGGCTCTCCAAATAAATCTGGTAAAGCCTCTGCTCATGGGAGTCCTCTGGGTTTTGATGAAATTGAATTAGTAAGAAAAAAATTAGATTGGAAATACAAACCTTTTGAAATTCCAAAAAATATTTTGAATGATTGGAGAAAAATAGGATTTAAAGGTAAAAAGCTTGAGTCTAAATGGAATAAACTTTATGAAAGAAAAAAAAATAAAATTAATAAATTTTTTAAATATAATTTCTCTAGCTCATTAAAAATACAAAAAAAAATTGTTGCTAAAGAAATAAAAGCATTAGCAAGTAGAAAATCTTCAGAGTTAACATTGACTCAACTTATTAATGGCAATAACAATTTATTAATTGGAGGATCTGCTGACTTAGCTGGATCAAATAACACTAAAACAAAAAATCATAAAATTATTAAACCTGATGATTTTTCTGGTAACTACATTCATTATGGAGTTAGAGAACATGCAATGTGTGGAATAATGAATGGATTGGCTCTTCATAGTAAATTAATTCCTTATGGAGGTACTTTTTTAATTTTTTCAGATTATTGCAAACCTTCAATTAGATTGTGTGCAATGATGAAACAAAGAGTTATTTACGTGATGACACATGACTCAATTGGTCTAGGAGAAGATGGACCAACACATCAACCAACTGAACAATTATCTGGGTTGAGAGCTATACCAAACTTAAATGTATTTAGACCAGCTGACAGAATGGAAACAGTAGAATGCTGGGAATTGGCGTTACAAAGTTCAAACACACCAAGTATTTTATCTTTAACAAGGCAAAATTTAAACCCCATTAGAAAAACTTATTCAAAAGTAAACAAATGTTCTTTTGGCGCATATGAAATACTAAGGACAAGCAAAAAAATTAACCTAACAATATTTGCAACTGGATCTGAAGTTGATTTAGCAATTCAAACTAGCCATAAATTGGCCAAATACAAAATATACAGTAAAGTTATATCAATGCCTTCTCATGAACTTTTTGAATCGCAATCAAAAGCATATAAAGAAAAAATTCTTGGTGAAACAAAATTCAAAATATCTATAGAGGCGGGATCTACTGACTGCTGGAAAAAATATGTTGGAGAAAATGGTTTGTCATTTGGAATTAACGGATTTGGAAAAAGTGCACCATATAAACATGTTTTTAAATATTTTGGATTTACACCAGAAAATATTTGTAAAAAAACAAAAAAAATTATTGGAAGTTAATAATGACAATTAAGGTTGGTATTAATGGAATGGGAAGGATTGGAAGAATGGTTTTAAGAGCCATTTTTGAAGATAAAAATAACAACATAGTAATAAAACATATAAATAATAGATCAAACTCAGAAGTTAGTGCTTCACTATTAAAATATGATTCAATTCATGGAAAATTTAATGCAGATTTAAAATTTAAAAAAAATTGTTTAATAATTAACAATAAAACAATTTCATATTCTCAAGAATCAAGCATTGAAAATATCGACTGGAAAAATAGAGATGTTGACTATGTATTAGAATGTACAGGAAAATTTAATTCTAAAGATAAACTTTTATCTCATATAAAAAATGGAGCAAAAAAAGTTATTGTTTCAGCGCCATGTAAAAACGCTGACAAAACAATTGTGTATGGAGTTAATGAAAAAGTACTATCTAAAAAAGATAAAATTATTTCAGCAGCTTCTTGTACAACAAATTGTTTAGCTCCTGTTGCCAATATTTTAAATGATAATTTTAAAATTGAAAAAGGTTTTATGACAACAATTCATGCTTTTACAAGTGATCAAAGAATTTTAGATAATTCTCATAAAGATCCAAGAAGAGCAAGATCTGCGAGTCAATCAATAATTCCAACATCTACTGGGGCGTCTAAATCAATAGGTGAAATTATTCCATCATTAAAAGGAAAGCTTGAAGGAGTGGCTATGAGAGTTCCAATACCTAATGTTTCTCTAATAGAATTAATTTTTTGTACAAAAAAACAATTAACTAAAGATGCTATTAATAATATATTTATAAAAGCGTCTAAAAAAAAATCAAAAAAAATTATAGATATTACTTATGAAAAGTTAGTTTCGATTGATTTTAACCATAATCCAGCTTCTGCAATTATTGACACTTCTTTAACAAGTGTAGTTGGGAAAAATATGGGAAAAATTTCTGCTTGGTATGATAATGAGTGGGGGTTTTCAAATAGAAT
>CERB01180112.1_pt1 | contig 10037 bp, 22 predicted proteins | sample 356271 | NCBI WGS metagenome assembly CERB01 (sample SAMEA2621155, study PRJEB7988) | marine metagenome | isolation source: saline water (ENVO:00002010), including
TTCCTGCCTTATAAACATAAGGTTCTTCAACTGTAGGTAGACCACTGACATCTATATCAACTCGATCTAATGTAAAATTATTGGTTATCTTTGCTTTTCTTGTACATGAACCACCTGTTGCTGAAGAATAACTTGATCCAGAACAGTTTGTAGTCGGATCTCCATCGTCATCAAGACATATTGGTACATACTTAATTACAATATCTTTAACTGATTGATGAGTCGTAGGGAAGTTCCATAGATGATAGAAGTATCCTTCATCGATACCCTTATCCATTCTACAATAGTTCTCGAAAATCGCTGCGCCAGTGTCTACGTTATATTGCTGAAATCTTGGATCACCCGAATTATCCCATTGCTCCCGAAGAGTACCGTTCGATAAAGTAATTCCTTGAACCTCGTTATAGACAATATCGGTATAATTAATAGTTTCAATATTCCAATCGTCATCATAGTTACTTGAAGGACACTCAACTTCTACAGAAGCTTTAACTTCTTGTTTTGAATTGGAACAGTTTATACCAGAGTTTGCAGTACTCATATTATATGAAAAACGCTACTTGTTATAGGCCCGAGAGAATCTTAGAGTATTCTTTAAGTAGTTTGAGAGAACTCTCTCAATCATCGCCTACTCTATGTAGGCGAAGGCCTGGAAGTCCATTATAGTCGTGATACTCCCATTCCAAAATATCGCCTTCTTTCCATTCCAATTCTTCTAAAAGATCCTCTGGTATTGCCACTGTATGATTTTCGTCTACTTCATCATAGAGTATCTCTGTGCTTGTATCAAAGTTTGACATGTAAGTATATTGTATAGTGCATTACATAAAATTATATAGTGATAGTTACTTTTTAGTTTTCTTATTTTTCTCGTTCTGTCAGAATGTACGCATATGAGAAATGTAAGGGATTCATCGAGGCCTCAGACGGATTTTTCTGGCGAAAAATTTTTCAAATCTCGATATTTTTAGAGGTCGAGTTTGGTCCGTTATAGATTAGGGGAGTCAGCGGTTTTCGCCATAAAAACGGGGGCGGGCCAAACAACTGGCCCTGGCCCCCCCGTTGACTTCTGTTAGCCAGATGTCTTATAATAGCTGCCCTCTGGGCCAGCTATAATGCTGGTCTCAGGGCGTAGGGCGTGGGCAGAATGTGCCTGCCCTCTGCGATTTGTGTTAGTTCTTATGCCCTTTGTCATACTCATGACTAGCTCACCCTTACGAGGGCGGCGAGGTCTTAGCACCTTCACTGTGTAGCCTTGGGCGATGAGTTGCTCTCTAGACTCTGTGATGGCGGGTGAATTAATGATCATGTGGCATTTAATTTGTTGTTTCTATTCTAGACGGCATAGGGCACAATCTCTGCTCGCCAGTCTGGATCTTCAAGTTTTGTAACATTCTCAACATACTCTAGGGCATGCCTGTAGGCTTGAAATGAGATGTAGCGTGGCTGTGGTTGCTGATTGAACCAGTAGCGGACGGTGGTCTTTGTGCTTGATGCCATGTTGTTAGAAAATAGAATTGAATAGTAGGGCTTGGGTCTTTGAGTATTTCGTATGCCTCTGGGCTAAGCATATTCCTCCGTGGCTGGTGTAGGATCAAAATCCTCTTCCATAAAGACGGCGGCAGCATCTAACTGTCCTAAGAGCAGTGCTTCTTCAGAATCAGCACCAAAAATGTCGGCAAGTTCGTTCATAGTGATAAACCAAAAATAGAAAGGGCATAATTTGTTGCCATCAGTAAAAAGATGGCGATCCATACTTCAAGCATGACCGTGGGGTGAATAGATTTTAGAAATGATTGAGTCAGCAATTGCTGCTGCCTCGTCACCATAGTCGGCGTAGTCTCGGCACATCGACTCGATAGCGGATAATTCCTCATCCGTGAAGAAATCCTCTAGCATAATGCATCGAGGATTTTTTGGTCAACTTCTTGAGCATCACGAGCGCCCCACTTGTTGATGTGGCGAGATGTTGTTGTGCTGTACCATGTAGAGGTCTTGACAAATCCTGTGCCGAAGATGTAAGCAGCAACTGGTGTGCGGTATGAGAATAAAACACGAGCATTGTCTGTTTCGACTTCTGTCATGTTAGATCCGATTGGTGAAAGTCTCATTTAAATAAGTCCTTTTGTTTTGTTTACAATGCTATTATAACGTCAATAGCAAACGGAATGGTGATTTTGTGTGCCAGAAATATTAGTGGCACACATTCTTACCAATTTTATACCGTTAGTGGTATATCATTAGGGATATATTCCCCAAAATATAAGCCTCTCATGATATCCCTTACTCGCTCTCTGTCGAGCGAGTCGCCATCGCCCCATGAATAGTTTGGGCTATCATAGTGAACAATGGCATCTAGGTACTTGAGAGTAGCATAAGCAATCTGCTCCCTAGTAACGCCCATAGGATAAAGAGCATCAGGGGCGCCATAAAATGAATAGACGTATTCGATGAAATCATTCCAGCTTTCGTTCATTGGCAAAGGTCCTCAAATAATTTGTGTGCTTGCTTCTCAAGATGAGAGCGAGTGCCAGCGGAGCAAACTATTAGCTCGTCCATTTGTTTGGCGGATAGTTCGTTATGAACTCTGAAATTCTCGATAGCTTGCTCAAAGCAGTCTTCAAGAATTGATTCGTGATGTAATGTGCTCATATGTTCATTATAAAGGATCTTGGCGAATAAATTAGCGTTTATGTTGGTACTGAAACATTTCGTAACAATTCAATTTGTATGGTAGAATCGTTTATCTAGCTCCAGATTCCAGATAACGGACCTACATGCATTTAATAGGTCCTCATCATCCACTTCAAAATCTATGTCTAGCTCGACTAGTTCATAGATTTTGGAATATAGCACTTCGTGCTGTTCGGGGCTAGTCCTCATCCTCTACTCCATGAAATAAAGGGCGCATCCAATTCTTGAAATCTTCAAGTTTGAAAGAAGCGGCACTCCATAGACCCGCTTCGGAATACATTGGAAAATCGCCAGTATCCTTTGCCTCAGCAACGACTTCATCATAGCAACAACGGAGCATATCTTCGTTTGTTAGTTCGTAGTCTGTAGGATCAACGTAAAGGAAAAATGACATAAAATTAATTGATTAATTTGTTTATAGGTCCATTATAACCATAAAAGTGGCGTTTCTGGTGTAGCGCTTGTGCCACTTAATTAATTGGTCTACGTTGCTCCCTAACATATAATTCTTTGTCTATCATGTCACTAAGCTCTGGCGAGATGTCCTCTTTTAAACAGCTACGTAAGTAGTTGCTAGATGCTCTAAGTACATCATCATAAGTGAAATCGTGCATTTGATATTCCATTATACTGCCTCCACACTTAAAACTTCTGCTTCTGCTGATTTGTATTCTTCATCAGCAATTGTATAATCATCGCTCCACATCAGCTGAATAGCATCATCTTCACATTCTGCTTCAATGAACATAGTCTCAACATAGACTTGTTTGACTTTGACTCTGTAAGTTTTCATTTAAGCCTCCACGATAATGTTAGTTTGAACTTCAAATAAAAATGGCATTTCGTTAGTTTCTCTAACGTATGCTTCCATTAAGAGATCGGTGATTGTCTCTCGCTCTCTGTCCGTGAGCAAATCCCATACATCAATAGTTTTCATTTCCATTAGTCGGTTAGCTCCATTCTTAAAGCTTCCTCAGCATCCTCGACTAATAGCTGCTGTTCTTTTTCCCAAGTATCCATAAATGGTGATTCGGATTGCTTGGCGTCAAAGCTAGGATAGAATACTTTGTCCAAAATTTTCTCGGACATAACTTCCTCTTCCTTAGTCATATAGACTCTGTAAGATTTGAAAGCGGAATAAAGCAGTTCGTATTCTGCTCTAGTAAATTCTTGAATCATAAAGATTTGTTTGATTTATAATGCTATTATGACATAAAAAAACCGCCTCTGGTGAAGCGGTGTGCCACTTTATAAAGCGGTTTTTATTCGATGTGATCCAAATATTATTATGTTAGGATCCAAATCGAATCTAATCCGATTCGGATCGATCTGAAATTATTATACTAATAGGAAATATATGGATGCCCGTCCGTTACATCATCCCGACCAATTGCATAGTTTAAATTATGCTCCGATGGAAATAATTTATGTAACGTGATATCATATATTAAAACAGTTGCTGACAACTGCTCCTCACTCATCTTCCCTAATTCATTATATAGATCCCGATACTGCATACTTATATGTTAATAATTTACAATTATATGTTAATAATTTGTTAATAATTACCGATATTCGCAGCAGTCTTCAATCGATTCAATCTCATATTCTTCTCGAATAAGAGATGATATCTTTTTACTTACTGACGCTAATTTCGCCCGTAAGGTTTCGTCATCAGCACATAATTCTTCGGCATATAAACTGTCGAGAATCAATGCTAACTCCTCATCATCAAATAGGTCACTAATAGTATAATACATTAGTTAATAATTTGCGATTACATTATATATTATAACACACTGCTCGGAGGCTGTCAACAATACTCATAGCATATATGTTAATAATTTGAAGTTTTCCGAGTTTTCCACAACCCCTGTGGAAAAACCTCAGCCATATATGTTAATAATCTGAGCGCCCTTGACTTTTAACAGTATTTCTGATAGAATGCCATGGCATATATGTTAATAATTCTAATATGTTAATAATTTGAGGCCTCTGAGGTCCTCTGAAGCTTTCTGAGCTTATACATAGCATTGCCAATCTTTCGATAGGGGTCGGGCAAAGACAACAACAACCTCAGCCATTATCAGTTAATAATCAGATATACATCCATATTCACTCTTTACAGAATCCATATAGAATACACAGCCATATTTTTTCAGCCATTTAGAAAATATACAGTTGATTGGGCAAATCCTCTAATTTAACATTAGCATTTAACATAATCCGATAGTCTTTGGGCTTTAAATTGAATTTCTTGACATAATCCTCAACTTGATCTATTCTATAGAACCAGCACAAGTTCATACCTATGCGACTCTCCACTCTCCATGGCATCGTACGGCAAGGAAAGAGTTTTTCATCCTTCCTTTTTACATACTTTAACTTAGTCTTCATTAAAATCAGGATCAGGCTTGTGAGTATCCATTTCTTCAAATGTAATACTCCATTCTTCCATATTCATATGATCAATGATATCGAGCCATGTTGGTTGTACTGATTTCTTCCAATGTTTTGCAGCATCTTTATCAGGATGATGGATAACTACCACACAATGATTGACGTTATCTTGCTTGCCACTATACAGTTCTTCCAGTATTCTCTCGATTGAGAATTTACGACTTGACATATATACTGAGCAAGTATTGTCCTTCGCAGCAAATCTCTTGGTACGATTGATAAGTGTAGTCTTATCAGGATAGGCAGAATAGTTAATGAATAACTGACCAGAGCGTTTATCTTCTCTGTCATCAAGTTCTTTTTTCGCCTTCTTCAGTATGGTTGTGATCTTCTTTTTGGCGAATCCAAATGATTCCAGAGCAGTAATGTTCACCTGAGAGTTATATGGAATACCCTTATCGGCATTTGTAATAACATACTTGATAGCATCCTCATCGCTTACGGGCTTTTTGGTTACGTCAGGTTTCTTATTCAGCAAATTAGCGATTGTGCGAATTTCAGTTTCATTAAATTCAGCAGCAACATTTGCTGGGATTGTGATAACTGGAATATAGCGAGCGTGTTTCGCTTGACTTGATCCAAATACAGTATGATTCCCATCTACTCTTAAATCCGCACCATTGGCAGTTCTCTCCGCAAAGACAATAACTGGATTACACTTTTCCGTATTGCCAAGAGCATCATTTATTTTATCACGAATTTCTCTTTGAAGCTCATCATCATGTTTTTCTCTGACTTGGAGATATTCCATGCCGATATGATCTTTGATTAATTCTTGTTTTATTGGATAAATGCCATCTTGAATCTGCTGAACTAACTGTTGACATTTTTCAAGATCAGGCTCTTCGTACTCAACAAATCCATTCCACTTGTTATAGTATTGTGGATTTTTGGCAGCATTGACTCTTCTCAGATAAGTTGCTTCTGAGTTTTGAATTTCTTTGGCACTGCCATATTGCATGACTTCAAATTTCAGTTTGCTTTCTGAATCTTGAAATACATCAGCAAATTCATCATCTGAGCTTGAATGACTATAGTCATCATTGACCGAGCCCTTGTGCCAACCAACATACATTCTAGCATTGTCTAAGTTTGTCCACTTATACAAGTATGCTTCGTAGTCATTTGGCGGAGCAGGAATAATTGTTTCTACAATGTTTTTAGACATTTGAGTTAAAATAGTTGGATAGAGAATGATTTAATTCAGCAATATTTGCTGATGGAGCATTGACTTGCTCAAATCTTTTTACTATGATATCACAAATATTCTCGATTACAAGCGGTTCTTCGCCATCGAGATAAAATGTAATATCCTGCTGAATCAATTCTGAGAGTCTTTGAAGTTCAGATTGTGACATTTAAGCAACCTCCCTTGAAAAATAGTCATGTAACTGATTAATGTTAGTTTGTAAATCTAAAAGACAATCTCCAATCGTAAAAGAAGAACCTTCCCGATCTTTTGGAATATCCATAAGTGATGTTGGTTCTTCATCAAATTGACTTTCATCATATTCTTCTATAATGTCATCAGTTATAGAATGTGCCTTTAATGTTTCAATAGCATCATTGATATTGAATAACATATTTGCCATGTAGTCTCTGTTCATCTTTTATCCTCATTAAGTGGACTTGAGAAGTATGAACGATTGGCAACAAATAGCACTACAAGCGCTGTAAGTATGCCAAGAGCACCAATGATCAAAATTGGAGAGTGTGGAAAATCGTAAGTTGGAATTGTCATTTAAACTACCTCTTGAATTGAATTGAATTGATGGTCATAGAACATATCGTCCATGTCATATGAATTATCAGGATAATGTCCACGATTGTATAAAGCGATTGCTTCATCTTCGGTTTCTGCTTCAATGGTTACATTGGCATAACCAACAAACTTTTCTTCGATTACAAATGTTTTCATTTAAGCAACCTCCAAATCAGATAGGAAGCAAGATACAAGCATTGGTTCATAGTCGTTGATCCAATACTTAACAGTTGCAGTATTACTGCTTCTGTTGAGTTGAACTACATCGCCGTTGAGGTCATCATGTAGTTTATGCTGAACTGAAGTTCCGAGTTTGATCATGAAGAATTTGTTTTGTATACAGCTATTATAATGGATAAGTGTCTAATTTGCAAGTCAAGTAGACACTTATTTAAGTGGTCTATCTCATGTAGAGATAACCACCAGCCCAATCTATATTATCAGGATTGAGTAAGTATTCACGTTGCTGAATAATTCTCATATCATAGCGAACGTGCTTGGCAGGCGCCTTCCATGATGCAGGCTTGTAAACTTCACCAGTTTTCTTATCGATAAAGCAATTCACACTGCCATCACGATATTCGTTACGATCTCTGAATGTATCGAACTCTTGCTGAACGATCTTATAGTATTTCTTACCAGTATACACTTTAAACTTCATTAACTTCGCAGTGCCATTTTCGATCTCAGCAAGTTGCTGATTGGCATAGTCAGATAAGTCAGGGCGATAACCAAGTACACTTCCATTGTCTTTTTTAGCAAAGCGTACTGAATTGATAGTTAACTGTTTGATATGGTATCTTCTATAGTTTTCTGTGAGCGATTCAGCAAGTTGATCAGCCCATGTACTGACTCTATCAGCGATTTCTTGTTGAGCAGTGATGTAAGAAGCAACCATAAGTTTAAAATGAAATAAAGAATAGGTGGGAGAAACAAATTCAAAAGGGATGAATTTGTTTCCCATATGGCTATAATACTCTATTATAGACCAATTTCAATATATTGTGTGCCACTAATTTAACTGTCCTTATCAACTACCGCTGTGATCGATTTGATCAATACAATGATCAGCAAGCATTGCCAGATAGTCAGTTTTAAATTGAACCAGCTAAAAATGAGAAGAGTGAGCCATGCTTGCCCAAATAGAATAGCAATCGTTGCCGCTACAGCTCCGATTGCATAACCAGTTTTGTATCCTTTTTTATTCATAGTACTATTTAACAAAAACCAGTTGAGAATTTACCCTCAACAAATATGTCATGTACAATTCTCTCAATTCGACCATGAATATTTTTGTTATAGTGCTTACTGGTCGGTATGACACAATAACCAGTTGATTTACGATAGAACTGCAAAGCACCAGCGGCAATCTTACCACTTTGAATATCTTGGCGATCATCCTTATCAAGGCGAATCACTCTACCGATTGATTGTGCCATTTCAATGATATTCAAATTTCTAAGGAAGATTGTATGAGTCAGGCCTGCTACGTTGATACCTTCAGCAAGTATTGAATAATGAAACAATACGAATTTACGACCTATATCATTACTCCACTCTTTGAGAGTCTCAAAGAATTTAGTACGATTAACCTTAGTCTTATTGACATAAGCACCAAATTTTGATGTAATATGCAATACATCATAACCACGATCTTTGAGAGTCTTGAGCAGTGTGGTATGACCTATCATATTGTTTAGAACTCTAGATGATGGCACAGTTACCATAATCTTAGCGGTAGTATCCTTCACTACATTATCAACTACATCCTTAACAGTTAGAGCATGATGTACATGAGCGGTCTCCTTACTGAACTCCATATTGTGTGCTTTATCATAAGGCACAACTGTAGGAGGCAAGATACAACCTTTTTCAACTAACTCTGGAGCAGGGATATCACAAATGATTTTACCATATACATCATCGTTATTCATACCACGATCATGGCGATATGAGTGCTTTGGCGTAGCAGTGAAGTAATAACAACGATTTGTTCTCTTTGCCATCGCTTCTACACTTGTATAGAATGATTTAGCGGTAGAGTTGTGTGACTCATCATAATAGACATTATGAACTCTCATATTACATTCTACAATACGATGTAGAGAATGATATGTTGTGAATAGCACAGTATGGCGATCATTCAATAGATTGAAGCGAACTACATCCTTGATATCTCTTGGCTTTGTAGTCGTAAAGAATTTACTGCCTTTACCACTATGAACATTTACGATTTGTATCTGATTCTTATTGAAATTCTTACGATTACGGCAGTGCTCAGTGAAGTCATCACACAACTGTTGAGATAACATTAGGCGAGGAGCAACAACGATTGATACAGTTGGTTGACCATAACTATAGTCGATATCTCTTAAGAGATCTTCCATCATAATCATAGTCTTACCGCCACCAGTTGGCACAATGATTTGACCTACGTCTTCATTTTTCATAACGTCAAGTGCTTTTTGTTGATGAGGCAAGAATGTAATGGTCATAAAGGAATTTCAGTTGATACAGCTATTATACACAAAAAAAGACCCTTCGTAAAGGGCCTTGTGACAGTTATTTTATTGGATTTAATCTACCATAAACCCATTGTTTTGAAGTTTTTGAGCATATCTTATCTCTTCTCTGAGCTCTCGATATTTCTTCTTCATATACCTGATCTCTTCTTCAGTATAGTTCGCAGTTATATCCTTTTCGGCTAATTCAATAGTCTTACGGAGCATCTTTAATTGTTGTTTCATTGAATTTATTATATGAATGTATAAGTTCAGCCATCTTGACTTCTATAGCATATACTGAGGCATTTGTATGTTCCTCAACTTGCTTTTCGATTTCAAGATCTCGAATAACCTGAGCCATAATATGTATCGCTTCGATCTCACTTGAATCAAGTGTTACATCATAGTGTACTTTCATTGACTCTATCTATATAATCTGCTGTTTGATTTTCATAAAAATCAATCTTTGGCAGTATGTTTTCTATTTTGACATTTCTGATTCTTTCGATAGTTTTCTGATCCTCATCGGATAGATACATCAAAGCATCATTAAGTGCTTTCCACTCATCATATTTGATCATGCAGCAACCTCCTTTGGATAATCAGCAGGAATATCT
>CERB01065522.1_pt1 | contig 10019 bp, 8 predicted proteins | sample 356271 | NCBI WGS metagenome assembly CERB01 (sample SAMEA2621155, study PRJEB7988) | marine metagenome | isolation source: saline water (ENVO:00002010), including
TTACTTCCGTCATCTACTAAAATAATTGAACCATTAATTGATTTTATAATGTGATCATAGTGATATAAATGTTCTTTTAAAAGACTCTCTTGATTTGATGAAATTAATAAAAGTGTTAGCATAAATCAGCGAAATTGCAGATTATACAAATTACTGTAGTGCCCCTTTAACTCTAAAAGATCTTCATGGGTTCCTCTTTCAATAACACGTCCCTGATCAAGCACAATAATCTGATTAGCATGTTTTATTGTAGATAACCTATGGGCAATTACAAAGGTTGTTCGTCCCTTCATAAGTTCTATTAATGCTTTTTTAATGAGCTGCTCTGATTTGGAATCTAATGCAGATGTTGCTTCATCAAGAATTAAAATTTTAGGATTTCTAAGAATTGCTCTTGCTATTGAAATGCGTTGCTTTTGTCCTCCTGATAGTCGTTTTCCTTGATCACCAACTCGGGTATAAAGTTTATCTGGCATTTTTTCAATAAACTCCCAACAATGCCCCTTTTTTGCGGCATCAATAATGTCTTTTTCTGATGCATGAGGAGACCCAAAACGAATATTTTCTAAAATACTACCACTAAATAAAATATCATCTTGTAAAACCAATCCCATATGATTTCTCAAATGATATAAATCATATTCTTTTACATTATACCCATCAATTTTTATGGATCCAGAAATAACATCATAAAATCGAGGAATAAGATTAATTAGTGTTGTTTTACCTGCTCCTGATAAACCTACTAAAGCAACGACTTCACCTGGTTTAGCTTCAATTGAGACATCATCTAATACCAATGTTTTTGGATCATCATAGTAAAATAAAATTTCATTTATCTGAACATGACCAGCAATGGCTTCTTTAAGGCCATTTTGAGGATTTATAATTTTTGGATTAGTATCAAGTAAATGATAGATTCGATCAATAGATACTTCTGCTTCTTTTAAATTTGTTACACCTGATGAAAATGCTAAGATAGGATCTATCAAAAGGCCACACCCTGTAAAAAATGACAGTAATTCTGGTGCTGATAAAACATTTCTTGCAACTAAATGTCCTCCATAAAATAGCAATGAAATTAAAATCAAGCCTTGTAGTAATAATTCTACAAATCGCTTTGTTTCTCTGAGTCTTACTGATGTCATGGAAAAATTAAAGTTCTTTTTATTTTCTCTACTTAACCGTTTCATATTTTCATTTTCAACTGTATATGCCTGAATTAGCTTCATATTTATAATAGACTCTTGGATAATATGAGTTATATTTGATTTGTTTTTTTGAGCAGGATTAGATAATCTTTTAATTAAATTTGCAAAATAAGAAATTGTAAACACAAAAAAAGGAACTGCAATAAAGGCAAATAATGTTAACTGCCAGCACATTATAAACAAATATATAATGACACCAATTAGTGTTAATGCTTGGGGAATAATACCAGAGATAGTTGATATAATTGCGTTTTTAACTTTTGATGAATCATCAAATAATCGCACTAACAACTCGCCTGCTTTCCAATTAGAGTAAAAATGCTGAGAAAACAAATGCAATTTTTTATAAAGTGTTTCTTGAATATCAATCGTAATTAAGTCTCCAATTTTATTGGTCATATAATTTTGTCCGTATAAGGTTATACTTCGAATAAGCCAAAGTAAAAATGCATTAAGAATTTGCATAGAAATATTTACTGTACGTTTGTTAGCAATTTCATTTGCAATATCTCGAATTAAGGGTAAAAAGTAAACATTGGCAGTTGCAAATAAAATAACTATAACAAATGTTATGGCTAAATCTTTGTATCGCGGCTTGATAAAGTGAAAAATTCGAAAATAATTAGATGACATCATACATATAATTTATTTGGTACCGAAGGCCGGAATCGAACCGGCACGGACATGATGTCCACTGGTTTTTGAGACCAGCGCGTCTACCAATTCCGCCACTTCGGCATACTATTTTTAATAGAATAGTTTAATTTATATTGGTTAATTGTTCAAAACAATTTATTAATTTATTAAATTGCCCCTTTAAACATACTCAAGCAACCAGTATATTATAGCTAATGAATGAACATAAAGAAAAAAAGATAATTTTTAAAAACTATCAAAATCAACGCTGGTCATTTCAAACATATGATGATTCTCAGTTAGATAGTATTTCAAAAGAGTATAATATTTCAAAAACACTTGCTCGAGTTTTAACCCATAATATGGGAACAACTGACATATCAGCTATTAACTCCATTCTTAATCCTGATGAACATCTTCTTTATAGTTATGATGGTTTTTGTGATAAACAACAAATTCTACTTGCTGCTCAAAGAATTCAAAAAGCTCAAAAAAATAATGAAACTATTATTGTTAATGGGGATCCTGATGCAGATGGTATTTCAGGAACTGTTATTTTAGTTTCGGCTTTAAGACAACTTGGAATCAAAACAGAATACTTATTCCCAATTCGCCCATTAGAAGGTCATGGATTACAAGTGAGAATTATTAATCATGCAAAAAAAATTGGTTCATCATTAATCATTACAACAGACTGCGGAACCAAGGATACTCAAGCGGTTGATTATGCAAATCAAGCTGGTATTGATGTCATTATTACTGATCATCATATCTTAGGTCATGATATGCCAAAATCAATTGCTACTATAAACCCATTTACAGAGCCTGATAACACTGATTTCAAAGCTATTTCAGGGGCTTCTGTTGCCTTTAAATTCATTCAAGCTATCTATGACCATCTAGATGTTGAGTTTCCAGATTATTTATTTGAGCTAGGTTTAATTGCTGCTGCATTGGGATCTATTTCAGACAGAGTAAGTATGTTAAATCCTTTAAATCGTATTATTGTTAAACATGGCGTAGACTTCTTTTTTAATACAGATCGTGAAGGATTAAAAGCACTACGTGATATCGCTGTTATTTCAGATAGAACAAAAAAACCAAGACATTTATCCAGAACGGTTATTCCATTACTTAATGCACCTGGTCGTATTGGAAATCCTAATGAAAACATTCCTGATTCATCAATTGTTGTTGATTTACTATTACTGGGTAAAGGAAAACGTAATAAATCAAAAGCTAGTTTTGTATCAAAAAAATTAAAACAAATTTTTTTAATGGATGATAGTAAAACTGAAAAAAAAGATAATACCGAACAGTCGTTATCTGCCTTTAAAACAGCCAGTGATGTTGATACGGTGAATGAAAAAAGAAAGCATCTTACTGCAAAAATTGAAGATGAAATGGACGTTTTAATTGCAAAACAAGTTAATCCTGATAGTGATAGAATTATTATTTTAGATGGAATGGACTGGAATTCAGGTGTTATTGGAATTGATGCCGATCGTCTTAAGGAACGTTTTTTGAGACCATCAATTATTCTAAATTTTTCATCTTCTTCAGATTATGTTAGAGGATCGGCACGTAGTATTCCACGTATTAATATTTATGAACTTATTGACCAAGCAGAACAAGTTTGTATAAAAGAACATAAAAAAAGATTATTTGAGATAGAAGTAACTATTGATGGACAAACGCAACGTGTTAACGCTTTTGGAGGTCATTCCCAAGCGTGCGGTTTTACAATACACAAGGATAATGTTGATCTATTTAAACAGTTATTAACAAAGCAAGCAGAAACTCTAAAAACAACCCAATTTGAATATCATTATGATGTTATCGATAAGTTACAAATGGGTCAACTAACACCAAAGTTTATTGCTGATCTTGATCAATTTAGTCCCTATGGACAAAAGTTTGAATTCCCTATTTTTTATATGCAGCAATGTGCTTTAAAAGGGGGTCGAGAATTTGGTAATCGTTATCAAAAGTCTGCTAAGCAACATGTTATGTTTAAAGTACAAGATTCTTCTAATAAAAAACATCCTAGCGAAATTGATGCTGTTGGATTTGGGTTATGGGAAAAATTTAAATATGTCAGAGAGCATAGTGGTCGAAATTCTAATATTGACCTAATTTTTAGATTAGAATTGGACCCTAAAGCAAAGAAAAAACAAAAAGGACTACGTCTTAATGTACTTGATATTCGATTATCTGAATCAACTTAACTAAGTTTTCTCGAAAACCATGAAAATAGTTTCTTATTAAACAGGTACGATATTAGGTATATTATGATAGTTCTGAAAGAAATTCTTAAGAAAAAAATATCTGCTTAGTTATAAATTGGGAAAGATACAATCACCTTTGTTCCAGGAAAGCATGCTTGTGTTTGAAGATTCCCATTACATGTATATAAGCGCTCCTTAATACCAAGTAAACCAACCCCTTTAACATTTTCAATTTCAGCTAAAGAGAACCCCACACCATTATCTTTTACCGTCAACACTATTTTTTTATTTATTAAAAAAAGGCTTACATCAATCTCAGTTGCATTAGAATGCCGAATAGCATTAGTTACAAGTTCTTGAGTTGCTCTAAAAATAAATTCATCTATGTCATTTGCTTTCTTTTCTGGGATATTAATATTAATATAAAATTTAACAGAGCTGTTTATAGCTTGTTGTTGATCCAGATAATGTTTAATTGTTTCAATAACTCCTAGCACATCTAGCTCTGGTGGTCGTAATGATCGCGATATTTGTCGAACATTTGAAATAAGAGTGTTAACAATAGATATAGATTTATTCATATAAAGATTTTCTCCATTTTTTTGAGATGATAACTTCATATTTAATAAAATTTTTAATGATGCTAATGATTGCCCCATTTCATCATGAATAAAATAAGATATCTTCTTTCTCTCTTGATGCTGTATCAATTCTTTTGATTGTGATAGTTTTCTTATTTTTAGTAATAAATTCTCCCTTGTTTTTTTTTCAGTTTCGATATCTGTCAAATCATACCCTATAAAAAAAATTGACTTAATATAGCTATTTTCATCTAAACTCGGTAAACAGTTTAATACAAAATATCTTCTTTTTTTATTTTTTTGTATTAATCTAAATGGGTAGCTAACAAGAGTTTCTCCTTCCTTAATTTTTTCTATAATAGATTTAAGTTGATTTTTTTGCTTTTTAGATACCTCCATATCTTCATAGTGTTTCCCAATAATTTCACTTGTTTTTATATCAAACATATCATTAAAATAATCGTTAGTTTGCAAAAAAACGCCTTCATTAGAAATAGAAAATAATGGAAGATTAATCATTTTAAGTAACATTGCATGTTCTTTTAAGATGCTGATATACTTCTGTTCAAACTTAAATTTCTTTTCTCTAACGAATTGCCAACAAAAAAAGCTAGCTATACATAAAAAAATATAAATAATGATTCCAAAAAAATAATAACTGGATAATTGACCAGCTAACTTTTTCTCTATATAAGAGACAAAAAAATCTACTTTTATTAGTAATTGTTCTGACTCTTGTATAAAATTAGTTAAATCAAAGGGATTACTCACCCCACTCTTTTCCCATGAATCAAGAGAAGAAAGTAGTTCTTTATTTCTTTGATTTTTTTTTCCTATTTCACTTTCATTAACTAAAATTATTAATTTTTTTTTATACACCTCAAGACTTAATACGTCATGTCGGTCCAATATAAAATTATTTAAGATTTTTTGTAGTTCTAACCGTTTTTTACCTACTTCGTTTACTAAGTTTAAATAAACCTTTGTCTCCTTATGTATAAAAAAAAAGAAAAAAACACTTAGAACAAAGAATATCCCTATTAGAAAAATACGAGTTGGCACAATCTTTACAGGAATATGGTTATCAGAATGTTTATTTTTAATAAAATTTGATAAATGCATAATTAAACTAATAGTGTTTTAAACTTATTAATATTTTCTAGTGACCTACCCTTTTATTTTGGCCTCTTTGATATTACACTCTTTGATATTACACTCTTTGATATTACAGTTATTATAAATTAAATTTTTCTAATAAACTATAATAAGCTATCTTAATAACTCTCTTGAGGAGTATTAAATCTTTATTTACATTTTAAATTTATGTACACTTATACTAATGAATTCCAAAGTTATTAATAAGTCGGTTTTATCCAAACAACTAAGTGCTCATATGGGTTGGTCTCAGACAGATTCTTTAGCCTTTATTAATGCTTGTTTTGATTTTGTTAAAATAATGTTAAAAGCTAGAAATAGAATTATTGTATCTGGATTTGGTGTATTTCAGCTTAATTTAAGAAAAAAAAGACGATTACTGCATCCAATTACACAATTACCTATTATGCTTCCTGAACGAATTTGTCCTCAATTTACACCGTCAAAAATCTTTACATCTAAATTAAATTTAGGACATCATCATGGCACGTAAAATTGTTGGGAAGGTTGATGATTTACATCTGCTTTTAGACTTAATGCCAAAGCGTTTAAAAGACTATTTGCTTGATCTTGATAATCTAGAAAAACTTGAAGAAATTATTATTGATTTAGGATACTGCCCAGAAGTGAGATTTTCTAATACCGTTCATCGATTAAAAGAGCTTGGAGAGACATCAATAGAAGACATTAATGGTATTACAGAAAGAACGGGTTTATTTAATACCGATAATCGTGCAGGAATTGAAAGGACGCTTCATAGAATATCGGCTATTCGAAACCGATCTCAAGATATTATTGGACTAACATGTCGTATCGGTCGAGCTGTTGAAGGAACGGTGAATATTATTCAGGATATTGTTGAAAGTGGTCAAAACTGTTTATTTTTAGGGCCTCCAGGAATTGGTAAAACAACAATTTTAAGAGAAGTCGCACGAGTTTTATCAACTATTTCAGGAAAGCGGGTTATAGTTGTTGATACATCTAATGAAATTGCTGGAGATGGAGATATCCCACACCCGGGTATTGGATTTGCTAGACGTATGCAGGTTCCCTCTCCTGATCAACAACATGCCATTATGATTGAAGCTGTGGAAAATCATATGCCAGAAGTAATTATTGTAGATGAAATTGGTTCAGAAGAAGAAACTAAGGCTGCTAGAACAATTGCTGAAAGAGGTGTGCAACTTGTCGCAACAGCTCATGGATATCAGTTGGATAATTTAATTAAAAATCCAACATTATCTGATTTAATAGGCGGCTTTCAAAGTGTTATTTTAGGTGATGAAGAAGCAAAGTTTCGTGGAACTAGTAAAACTATAATTGAAAGAAAAGGTCTTCCAACATTTGATGTCGTTATTGAGTTAAGAGCTCGCGAACTTTTTGCTATTTATAATCCAGTAGCTTCATTTGTAGATAGTTTATTACAGTCAGATCCCCTTGATCCAGAAATACGTAAACGACAAGACGATGGAAATGTAGAAATTCAAGTCCCACAATCTCCGCCTGTTCAACGTGTTATTACACCATCATCAACACCATCTACTCCAAAAATTGAGCACAAAAAAGTATTTCCTTTTGGAATTAATATTAACCGGCTAAAAACCGCTATTAATTCTCTTCAGGCTCCTTTAGAAATCGTCAATGAAATAAGAGAGGCAACATTTGTTTTAACTACAAAATCAAAAATAGGCCCTAAATCCAAAGTTAATCAGCTAGTTAAAACACATCAGATCCCATTGCATGTTATTGGTACTCAAAATAATGATGATATAACTAAATTTTTAAGGGCAATGTTTAAATTAAAAATCTCAGAAGATATTTTAGAGGAAGAGTCCATTAATGAAGCACAACAAGCATGCAAGCGTGTTTTATCTGAAAGTCGTTTTGTGGAGCTTGCTCCAAGACCAGGTTATTTGCGTAGAATACAACATCAAGTTGCTTACGAATTTGATTTAAACTCAATGAGTGTGGGTGAAGATCCAAATCGTAGACTTCGAATTTATCCTAGAGTTTAAATAATGTTTATTACATTTGAAGGAATTGAAGGATCTGGAAAATCAACTCAATTAGAGGCATGTGCAACTTATTTTAAATCTCAGAATATCCCTTATATTTTAACAAAAGAACCAGGTGGTACAAAGCTTGGGCAAACTATTAGAAAATGGCTTTTAAGTCCTGATACATCGTTTCATCATCATTATACTGAAGTATTACTATTTATTGCTGATCGATTAGAACATGTTGAAACAGTCATAAAACCAGCATTAAACGAAGGTTTAATTGTATTATGTGATCGATACAAAGATTCAACATATGCTTATCAGCAAGCAGGTAGACAATTAGATCCAAATACTATTGCAATGTTAAACAATCTTACCGATTTAGAACCAGATATTACTATTTTATTTGATTGTCCTATTGAAGTTGGTTTAAACCGTGCAAAATCTAGAGCAAAATTGGATCGATTTGAAGATGAAACATATGATTTTCATAATCGCGTTTCGCAAGCATATCACTTGTTAGCAAAAACTAATGCAAGTAGGTTTCATATTATTAATGCAGATGATAGTATAATAAATGTTCAAAATGAAATGTTTAAATTTTTAAAAACTCATATAAAACAGTTATCAATATGATTAAAGTAGTTATTAATGGTGCAAAAGGGAAAATGGGTGAGTCAGCTATCTTAGCTGTTACTAATGATGAATCACTTTCTTTAGTTGGACAACTGGATAAGCATGATTCATTAGCTGATTTTCTTAACAAGCAAGCCGTTGATATTGTTGTTGATCTTACGCATCCATCGTGTGTTTATGAAAATGTTAAGACTATCCTTAACGCTAACTGTCATGCCATTGTTGGTACAACGGGTTTAAGTGACGAACAGCTTAGTTTATGTAACAAACTAGCTTTGCAACAAAAAAAGGCATTGCTTGTTTGTCCAAATTTTTCTATTGGGGCTATTTTAATGATGCATTTTTCTCAAAAGGCAGCTAAGTACTTTAATCGCTGTGAAATTATTGAGTATCATCATGATAAAAAAGCAGATGCTCCTTCTGGAACAGCCATAAAAACGGCTGATCTTATTGCAGATTCATCCTCTCACATTAATCACCCTAACTTAGATGAAACAGAACTTATTAAAGGTTCTCGTGGAGGACAACGTCATGCAGTTCCTATTCATAGTTTACGAGTTCCTGGGGTCATAGCAAATCAGGATGTCCTTTTTGGCTCTGAAGGTCAAACACTTACTATTTCTCATAACACAATTTCAAGAGATGCATTTATCCCAGGTATATTACTAGCCATAAAAGAAGCTACTAATTACTCTGGCTTGGTGTATGGTTTAGAAAATTTACTTAATTTAAGTTAAGTCTACTGCTTAGGTCTTGCTTTGTTAACTCTAACTTGTCGGCCTCTTAATTCCTGGCCATCTAATTCTAATGCTTTTTCTACGGCACTTTCTTCAGAAAACGTTACAAAACCAAATCCTTTTGAGCGTCCTGTTTCGTGATCTTTTATCACGATTACATCTTGAATATCTCCATAAGATGAAAAGTCATCTTTAAGATCCTCATCTGTCATTTTATAATCTAAATTTCCTACATATATTTTATTGTTACTCATAATTTTCTCTTATCCTTATTTTATTTTAATGATCCATAGCTTACTAGATTTGATCCTATTAGCTGCTTCTCTTAAATTTATATTCACCATAATATACGATATTAAACGTAATAGCTATGGTTAAGATCAATAGTCTTATAATTTAATATATTCTCAAGTTGTTAAGATGGAATTAATGATCGTGCTGACATAGCTTTTGCTAGCGTCATCTCATCAGCATAATCAATATCTGATCCCATTGGTAAACCATAAGCTAGTTTACTAATAGCAAGCTTTAGGGGTTCTAAAATTGCAGTCAAATACATAATTGTTGAATCCCCTTCAACTGTAGGATTAATAGCAAAAATTACTTCTTGATACGTGTTTTGTTGTAAACGCTGAACGAGCTCTTTTATTCGTAATGATTCTGGGTGAACTCCATCTAATGGAGAGATTAATCCTCCAAGAACATGGTACACTCCCTTATAAACGCCAGTTCGTTCTAACGCAAAAATATCTTTTGGTTCACTAACCACGCAGATTGTATTACGAGCTCTTGTATCATCATTACAAATATGACATATCGGCTCCAAAGAAATATT
>CERB01346072.1_pt1 | contig 10014 bp, 20 predicted proteins | sample 356271 | NCBI WGS metagenome assembly CERB01 (sample SAMEA2621155, study PRJEB7988) | marine metagenome | isolation source: saline water (ENVO:00002010), including
TTTGTTTGTGTTTAGTTCTGATAGTGAATGAGTGAATGAATAGTGCCGTGTGCCGTGTGCTCTGTAGTTCTGATAGTGAATGGGGAGGTGCCGTGGGCAGTGACTACTGGCGTCAAGAATGACTTGACTTTATTTTTGGGTGTGATACACTTGTTGTTGGTGGGTGGAGAGTCCACCTGCGGAGCGGACTTACTGTTCCAGTAAGTTCCAGAGGGGAGAGCGATGCTGCCACGCAGTAACGCACGGACTACCCGAGGTTCCGACGTACTTCTCTTAGCCTCCTTTAGCTGGCCTACTGGAGATTGGGAGATTGTGCGGACTCTGTTTGAAACGAACGAGCAATTCTTTATCGTTCACCCAGACACGGACGTATCGGTTAATCCGTTGCTATCTTGTAATCACGAACCATACAGGTTCATTACCCGACAAGGACTCGTTGATCTACACCGCACGTATCATGTGGCGTTGTGGACGAGTGACAAAGGGTTCATGGAGCTTGACTGTTTAGGTCATCCTCCTACAACTGCTGAACTTGAAGCTGCCAGACAAGAGGCGCTTCAATACAGCACATGATCTTACTGTTCCAGTAAGTACAGAAAGGGAGATATTTACAGTGATCTGGATAGAGAATGGGCACTTCAAGTTGAAAGACTTGAAAGACAACCCTAACGCTAGCGAGAACGAACGTGCGACGTTCTATCTCGCATTGACTGTTGCAATCAAGGTCCGTCATGGATCATGCATTGAAGCAGTCAGGAATAAAGATCTGGTAGATGAATTGAAGTACCAGAAGATAGAAACATTCAACGATGCCATTCGGTGGTCGGACGATGCGTTCGGCCATATGTCTGGCTGGTAACAAGGAGAGGAGAGCCATGACTACGTGGCCTTGGATAACACCGATGGGTGCAGCATTCATACTTCTGTGTGTTTGCGTATTCGTTGGGATATGGGCATACAACGCTCACAAGAAAGAGATGGAGCAGCATGAGTACTGGGTGCGGCGCACTCAGGAGATGCTGGACATCATGTACATGGGCACAGAGTTCGGGAAACCGTACGACTGGTCCAAAGAAGCTGAACAAGACCTTATTAAGAAAGGGGAGAGCAATGTCTAAGACTGCTCAGAATAGAAAGAAGTTGCGGAAACATCGCCGCAACCAATGGCAACGAGAAACCAAGCGTGACAATCGAACCAAGACTGGTTGGATCACGACTGTAAAGAATCCAAACACTGGAGAATGGGAGAGAGACTGTGTTGGAACTAGATAATGAGAATGGGGTTTGTCCTTTGGAGACAATCCCTGCACCTAACGCCATGATGGGATGGAAATGCCATGTGGTCTGGTCTACACCTCAGTGGGAGGACGATAGCTATTTACTCCTACTGCGTCGGCCACATGACCATTTCCCTAACAATGAAGAGTGGTGTGTTGCTAGATGGAAAGTTGACCTCGGTAACAGAGGTTGGCAATCCGCTACCTATGCGATGGGCCAGGAAGAAGCGCTGAGGCATGGCGATGATAAATGTGCCCTGAGTGGTGGCGGTCAAAGATGGGTTGCGACTGGACCCGTGAATGCTCCGCATTGGATCTACACATGGAGAATTTACAAAGAATGTTGAAATTCGACGAAGAGATATGCGACATCTGTGGTGGCTTCGGTGACTGTGCCAATGGCGACTGCGAGGACAAAGAACACCATCCATTCCTAGACGAAATGGGTATCTACGAAGTCACTTTGCGGATACCCATGACCCTTGGTCAGCGATTGGAATATGGATCGCCGTCGCAATGGGACTGGAAGACGCTGGTTGACATAACAGTCGAAGAGTGTTTGCTGCTGCATCCCTCAGAGTTGGAAGGTGATGGATGAATCTTTGGTTGGCTATCTGGTCAATCCTTGACTTCGCATCGGTGAACCATGAGCCACCGAATGCCGAAATCCCTGAAGTTGTTTGCGAATATTTTGCAGACGACTGCGTGAGGGCGCTGGGGGTTGCGTGGTGCGAGTCACTGCACAATCCTCGTGCCTACAACGGGGTAGACCATGGATTGTTTCAGATAAACGAACACTATTGGGGCCATGTGTTTGAAAAACACTGGCCGAAACGATACGAAGTGGTGCAGTCAACATGGATGGCTCACTACATACATGAGAACGCTCGTGGGGGGTGGGCCTTGTGGACTTGTGGCAGGTACAAGTGACGAGTCCTGTGGACCTTGACAAAATGGGTACGCGGGTACTTGACATTACCTGTATGGGATGATAGAATGGTTCTAGTGGTTAGGGGTTCGACACCCCTTCATCCCACGATGAGCGACTTACTGTTCCAGTAAGTCTCCCATTAACAACATAAACAACCAAGTAAGGAGTCAGCATGTCTGCTGAAATCTACGGCGATGACCTAGCGGTCTACGCCAATACAGCTTGGCACGGTAAAGGGATCACCTATGGTCACCTGCTCTCCGCAGAGGAGTACGCAGAGAACCCATGGCAATTCCAAGCCAACCGCCAAGAACTGTATGTCCAAGACATGATTGACGGGGAGATTATTTACACACCTGTTTCCGAATGGGACGTGAATAATGGCTTCGTCATTCGTCGTGACGACAATGGGTTCCCACTAAATGTGGGGGTAACCGAGGGCAGGGGCATCACTCAATATGATGAGATGGATGCCGCTGTAGAGAAACTTTTAGATCACGGTTTCTCCGCTGGAGTTGCATCCAAGGGCACCCTTAATCACGGTCGAAAGGCATACGTGACGCTGGAGATGGGTGAGCCTCTCAAGATTGAGGGCTACAGCGATATCCATAAATACTTCACACTGACTGATGCACATGATGGGACGATTGCCGCTTCAGGCCGTCCAACTATCGGAGTGGTGGTGTGTGCAAACACATTCGCCGCCTACGTGCTAGGTGTGCAGGCTTCATGGTCTATCAAGCACACTCGTCATGCCACTAGCTATCTGCAGTGGGCTATCGAGGCGTTCGTTGAAGCAGCCAAGCTGCAACAACATCTCGATGAGCAAGTAGAACGGCTTATCAACGAGAGCTACACCGCTGGCAATTTCAGTGACCTAACTAGGAGTCTGTTAGGTGAACGTCCAGAGGATGAGGGTAGGAGCCAAACGTCTTGGGATAAGACCTTCGACAAGATAACTGCCCGTTACTACCACGATGACCTTGATGGCGGCATCAGGGAAACCAAGTGGGGTGCGCTCATGGCTGTACAGGGATATGAGCAGCACGTCCAACAGGTGCGTGGTGGCACGAAACAAGGACGGCACCTTGACCGTCTGCTATTCGGGTCGATGCCACTTACCGACAGGGCTGCACGTCAACTCGTTCAGGTCTGAATGAGACTCGGGAACACCAGACTTACTGGAACAGTAAGTTTGGTGTTCCTCATGGCTTATTCAGATGTCTAGCCAACATCACAATTAGGGAGAGAATCACATGAGTGAGGAACTCGAAGTACAAATAATCAACAGTCCATATCTAACTCTGGAACTGAACTCGCAAGCACTCCGCGAACTTCTTGGAGATGTAATACGTGACGAAGTTCAATCATATTTTGAGGGAGTTGACTGGTTGGACATCATAAGTGACCATTCACGAGAAATCGTAGACATGGTTCAAGAAGACCTAGATGTCTACGACGAAGTGCATCAAGTCGTTGACCAGATGGACATTGTTAGAGGCGATGACCTTGGCGAAGAGATCAACAACAATGTAAGACAGTTATTGCGTGACTTCGTTCGAGTTGAGAATGTTTGCTCCACTGGCGATGCCTTTGTTGAGGCAGTCCAGAAGGTAGCGAACGTGTCGAAAGCTGACATGCGACAGGAGCTTACTAATCAGTTCAAGAACGCAGTCATCAGACTTGACTTTCAAACTGATAACGAGAGGGGGTGAGATAAATGGACAAGATAAAAGCAGACATACGCTTTGCCCTAACCAAACAGGAGGGGCAGGACTACGCTGCACTAGACGGTGACGGACACACACTCGTAGCACCAGACTACTTCGATGGGAAAGTGGTACCAGAGTGGAATGTGCGTTCGCTTGAACGAGTGCATCGTGCTGGCACAGGCAAACATGCCTTGTACCAGAACGGTGAACCAGTAGAGCAGCTAACAGCGGTCTATCTTCTTGACTTCCACCTATGGGTAGGAGAAATGGCTATGGCCGCTGACCCTACGTTAGAAAATACGTGGGGTGGTTTCGGAGGGCGAGGATTCATGGCGCAAGCCGTGGTTCGTGCCTTAACCGAATGGTCAAAAGAAGAAGATAGCTACACACCAGAACCAGAAATAGGGGGAGAAGGTTGAACCTACACCTAAGCACTGACCGTAAGACTGCACCTATGATGCAGCGCAAATATGAGGAGGGCAACGAGGCTTATGTCAGAGTCCCGAACGCATTCGGACTCCCAGCAATCAAGTCATGCTGGGGATCGACACCAACTTGCGAAGCCATGTGTTATGCACGCAAGCTGGAAGTTGTCTTTAAGACGACTAGAGATGCGTTGGAAAGAAACTGGCAGCTAGTCAAGCCTCACCTGCACGATCCAGACAAGCTGGAAGAACTCTTGTATGCCGTAGTTGAACAGTCGTTCAAGTACATGCAGAAATGGAGTGAGCCAGAAGACTGGGTGTTCAGGTGGTTCTGGGATGGAGACATCCCGACACCCGAGTTTGCGACTGCCATCAGGCGAGTCTGTCAACGGTTTCCGCAAGTCAAGTTCTGGCTATACACCAGAACATTCAATGCGATCAGGCGACTGCAAGCTGACAACCTTGTCGTCTACCTATCGGTAGATAAAGACAACGTGAAGCAGGCACGCCATGTAAGTAAGACATATCCATGGGTGAAGCTGGCTTTCACCGCTGAGAGTTGGGAAGCGACCGATGCTTTAGCTCGGACGTTTCCTAACCAGAGGCGAGGGCCACGCTGTCCCGAACTGACAGGCAAGATCCCGTTGGTTGTATGGAATAAAGATCGGACAGGCCGAGGAGCCTGTCTCGAATGTGGGCTGTGCATAACGGGCGTCAACAACGTGCGTTTCTCAGCCTCTAAGTGAAGGGAGGGAGATGACATTTTCCCAGTTAGAGAGAACCATCTATGCGTTCATTGTCTTTACCTTAAACAAGGTAGAGAAGTTGAAAGCACAGTTGGAATCACAAGAGGGAGCCAAGGTCGAACGACTGCTGGATGACCTCAACCATATAGAAACATATGCAGACAAGATCAAGTTGCAGATGTTTGTAGAAGATCCTGAAGTTGACTTCAGCGAACTGGAGGATAAGTAAATGAATTTACTCGATTTGAACAAATGTCCACGGTGCAGAGTGAATGACATGATGCACCCCGAGGAGATAAATGCTTTGTCTCGCATGAACAACCGCACCTATGTGTGTTCTGCATGTGGAGAAGACGAAGCCATGTTGGATTTCGCTGGCATAGGCCAACGAGAGCCATGGCCTATTAACCGTGAGCTAATGGATTGGAGAAGCCTGTGATTGTTGCGATTCAGGAAGTGGATGCGCGAGCACAATGTAAAGAGTGCCGTGTCATCAGAACAACCAAAGTTAATACCAAAGAGATCAAGCAATGGGTGGGAGGTGACATGGTTCAGAGCGTATGGCCCGACAAGAGTCCCGATGAGAGAGAGATCATTATGAACTCTCAATTCATAGATCTATTAGGCAGACCGTTTCCTGGGCCGTACTACCTGTGTCCACCTTGTTGGGATCAGAGCATGGATGACATGGAGGAATACTATGACTGATGCTACGTCAAACTTGATAGTCGAAAACGGTGACGCTGAAATGTGGTGTGATCGTTGTGGCGCAGAGATACCTATTGGCTGTGACATCCTTACCGATAAGGAAGTGCGTGTTGGTCTTGGTTGTTGGGATGTGAGTGACGGCTGGCAATCTGCTGGCTCAAAGCTTTACCACTTCTTTACCACTCAACACATGTCGCTGGACACGAAGCCAGACCAGACAACGACTGGTCGTTTGATGACAGCCCTTGAGGAAGCCATCATCCACCAGTTCGACATTGTTATTAGTGAAGACAACGACTGGTTCATGGAAGTAATGGAGAAGATGGTCCAGAAAGTAGTCAACGAAACCTTGTTCTTACAGATAACGGAAGGAGCTACCAGTGAGCCAACTGACTCAGGAACAGAATGAGATCATGCTTGAGCTATTCGACAACGTACATGACCTCTTGCACATGATTAGAAACATGGCAGACGGCTTGTATGAAGCTGCCGCTGACGTGGAGAATTCATTGTTGGAGGCACTCAAGTGTCTTGACCCTGACCCACCCAACATGGACAACGTAGTTCTGTTCCCAACAGAAAAGGTATCCGATGAAACATGATTGCGACGGTAACCCATCATTAACCAACTATGGGAGAGGGTGTCGATGTGACCTCTGTAAGTCTGTGAAATCTCTTTATGAACGAGAACGTAGACAGCGAGCGAACAAGGAATCCAACCAAGCAGCCAAGAAAAAGAAGCCTGCTGGTAAGCGTGACAACCCAGTCGTATTTAACGATGCGTATTCCAAAGTTGACATCATCCGAGCTAATCCTCATTTGGATTGGTCCGAGAAAGAAAGGAAACAAGCTGGTGTTTGAATACGAAATAAGACCATACACATTCCCGACAGGAGGAGGCCGTCACTGCAGAGGATGGTTCGTTCTTCAAGACGGAGTGCCAAGAGACTTCTTCCAAGATGAAGAAGCAGCAAATAATTGTTACGAACAACTACTTAAAGATCAGGAAGAACAAGGATAATGACCGATATAACATTCTCAATGGCGTCGGCTTTCAACCAAATGTTGGAGCTAGAACCAGAAGATTTTCAAGACTTAATGGACGTGGCGTTAGCTTGCAGTTCATCTGAAGATGACTTGCAGTTCTATGACATTGCATCCAAGAAGACGAGCATGTGGCGAGACATCTTGAGCTACGAGCGTAGGCATGCACTTCTGGATGTAAGTCTGCATACAGCTAACGCTGCTGCATCGGGTAGGCGTATCGGTGTGTCGAAACAACGTAGCCACGACATGATCGTTCGAGCAAAGGAGGAACGTCTGCGGAAAATACAAGCTTCTGAAACCATCGGGATATGAATACTAAAACTTGTTACAACGAAGAGTGTCCTGAGGAGAACCCTCAGCCACTCACCAATTTCCATAAACAATCAACAGGCAAACTCGGCGTGCGTTCACGCTGTCGTACCTGCCACAATCAAGCCATGCGTGACTACGAACGCAAACGGGGACCTGAATGGCGCAGAAAGAAAACTTTGCGCCAATACGGGATAACTCCCCAAGACTATGACCGCATGTTTAAGGAACAAGAAGGTAAGTGTGCTATCTGTCAGTCCGCTGACAGCGAGCATCCCACTTCTGAACTGCTAGTAGTGGATCATTGCCATCTCACTGGAAAAGTAAGAGGGCTGCTTTGCAATACCTGTAACCGTGGTATCGGTTGGATGAGAGAAGAAACAGACCGTCTTCTTAACGCAGCCGTGTATTTAGAAAATGCGAAAGCTTGACGTGTGCCTTGTAAGTCTTATAATGGGGGGTGACCCCCCAAAGGGTCACCCCCCATTTAATCTTGTGGGTGCCCAGTTCCTCTCCCTGCTGGGCACCCACATTAGGGGTAAAAGGGAGATGGGAGAAATATGATTGAAATTAGATTAAGGCAAAGTTGGATCAACACCTTCTTGCGATGCCCTGAGCAAGCAAGACAAGAGCGATTCAAACTTGTAAGCCAAAAAGAAACCTCAGATCTGCTGAGGGGCAACGCAGTTCATCACGCCATAGAAACCTATGGCGAACACATGATGAACGAAGACACGTTGCCAACTGTCGATGAACTATTAGACATTGCTGAAACATATATAGCTGAAGAAGCACCGAAGATAGAAGTCTGGCGACACAGCTACGAGAAAATCGTAGACGTTGCTTTAGCGAACGTCGAAGTGTGGCACAGAGAAGTGATGCCAGACCTCAATCCTGTTGGCATAGAGAAATCGTTTGAGTTATCCCTAGGGGTAAGAAACAACGTGAACTTGATACTGACTGGTACCGCTGACTGGATTGACGCTTCTGGAGCCATATGGGATTGGAAGAATCCCAACCGAGAATACGAACCTTGGGAGAAGAAGCGTTGGGACATACAAAGTCACGCTTACTGTCTCGCATTCGACACAGAAGAGTTTGTGTTATGTGTACTGGTAAATGGCAAAGTGCAAATAATCCCTATTGTGCGTACCGATAAGGATAAGATGGCATTTACGGAATTGTGTTGGTCAATGGTGCCGACGATTATGTCGAACCAAACACCATGGCCTATGAACTGGGGAGGCTGGCACTGCTCCCCTAAATGGTGTCCTGTCTGGCAGGCAGGCAAATGCCGAGGTGAACACCTCGGAGAGAATCCTTGGTAATCAGGGAGAAAGGAAAATATGACTGATACAGCAAAGCTAACAGTCAGCTTCACCCAAAAAGTAAGTGAAGCACCATATGAAACAGCGGACTATACGCTCTCCATAGAGCGCAGCGTCCCTGAGTCCATGGGTGACGACGGCATTCTTGCCGAAGCCACCTCATTGTTTGAAACTGTGAAGACGGAAGTCCTTCGCCAATCGGGACAGGAAATAGATCTGTCCCCTGACGGAGTTGTGATGCGTCGCCTGAAAAGCGGCGTTTCCAGGTCTTCAGATAGTCAAGCAAGCGCCCCCACGCAGGCCGCTCCGAGTGGCCCGACAGCCACATCAGTAGCTGCCGCTCCTGCACCAGCGCAAGCTGCTCCAGCAGGAGGCAGGGTGACTGGGCGTGTATACAAGCGAGTTGACTTCTGCTTGGGTAAGAACGCTGAACAAAATCAGACAGCGTTCAACCTTCTGGCATTTCAACCTAACGAATGGGCCGACGAGAACGGCGGCACAATCAAGGTGTACGAAGTGAAAGAAAAAGCAGACGGCAGCACAGACGTAACGAAGACAGGGAAGAACTTCCCGAACTTCTCAGTGTCTAAAGATGCACTCGCCCGTCTGGGAATGCAAGTTGCCCGTGACGTAGGCATCTGGGTAAATGACGGAGACAGCAATGTCCCCCTCAAAGTCTGGGACCAAGCTTCTGGACAAACCCAAGACGATGCCATCGAATGGGACTGGCTCGCCCGACGAGAAGAACTCCAAGAGTTCGCCTATAAGGGCAACTAATGGAGGAGGGCGGAGCAGTCGCCCTCACCACGGAGGAGATCGACGCCCTTCTTGAAGGGCACGATCTCCCCGAGGGAGAGAGCCAATACAAATTTTTTAGACCAACCTCTGACGCTGTAGAGCGATGGGTCGAATATGCCAAAGGCAGCCACGAATGTTTCTATCTAGGTTTAGGAGACATAGATAAGAAGATGAGAGGTGTGTGGCCTAGCGACGTACTCGTCGTTACAGGCAGAGCACACAGCGGCAAGTCTGCTGTCATCCTCTCATCCATGGCACGCAACCTCTTAGAAGATCCAGACTTTCATGGCGTCATCTACACACCAGATGAACCAGAGATACTTGTTGTCTCTAAGTTGTATGCCCTCTTATATCAGCGGAACTTAGCTGAAGTAGAGGAAGCCTTACGCACAGAAGACGAAGTTGTCCTCAACGAGATCCGAGAAGCCAAAGATGGGTTCTTAAACAGGATTAAGATATTCCCAAACGCTTTATCGTTCTCTGACATGTCAGAAGCGATGCGTGAATGCGAGGACTACTGGCAAGCTAAACCCAGATTCGTTATGGTCGATTTCCTTGAACAACTTCCAGGCGCAGCAGGATACGAAGGAGTATCTACTGTTCTTAAAGGGTTAAAGGAATGGGCTGAAACAGAGAATCTTCCAGTGGGGCTTATCCATCAGTCAGGCAAAGGTTCCACTCGGGGTCAGTCAAGAGGAATGGACGACGGCAAATTCAACGCAGATGAATACGC
>CERB01020658.1_pt1 | contig 10006 bp, 6 predicted proteins | sample 356271 | NCBI WGS metagenome assembly CERB01 (sample SAMEA2621155, study PRJEB7988) | marine metagenome | isolation source: saline water (ENVO:00002010), including
CAACATTCTTAGTCCAATACCTTGAAGAACTCAAACAGAAACAAGAAGCAGCTAAGAACAAATAGTGGCAGCATTACAGAAGACATTTTCGGGAGATTTAACTCAGTCTATAGCTGAGAGAATTTATGATGAGATAAAGAAGTATGATGAGGAGAAAAGGCAGAGAGAAGCAGATCCTAAGGTAGTAGAAGCAGCAAAGGAGTTTAATAAGGAAGATAATGATAGTCTTCCTGTAGTTGCTGATGCAAATACTAAGGGTGTTATATCAAAAATATTCAATAAAACTAGTTCGGATGTAGTTACGGTAGAAGTTAAGGTTGAGGATGTATCTGGTAAGATAACAACCATTGCTAATAGCATGGTAGATCAACAAAAGTTGATTATTAACCAGAATGAGATGCTAGAAGAGAAATTTGGTATTATGCTCAGTCTTCTTGGAGGAGGAGATGGTTCTACTCTTGGTATTTCAACTGGTGGTGGTCGTAGTGGTGGTAGTGGAAAGATATTGGGACAAGGTAAGAATGCTGGAGATAGACTTGCTGGAATGTTTGGAAGAGCAATGTTGATGAAAGCCTTTAGGGGTGCTGGACTTAAAATGTGGAGATCTAAACTCTTGAAGAGACCAAGAGTTATGACGAAAATGGCCAAGAGAGCTGGTGGTAAATTCGTAAAAAAATCAGTTCAAAAGATAGGTCAAAAGATTGGTAAGAAAGTAGGAGCAAAAGCATTAACAAAAATAGCTGGTAAGGGTATCGGGAAGAGTATTGCAAAGAAAATACCAGGTGTTAGTTTGGTAATGGGTGCTGCTTTTGCAGTAGATCGGTTAAAGGATGGTGATATTCTTGGTGCTGGTATGGAATTATTGTCTGGTGCAGCAGCAACTGTTCCAGGATGGGGAACAGCAGCTTCATTGGGTATAGATGCTATGTTGATGGGTAAAGACATCAAAGAAAGCATGGACTTTAATAAAGGTTATGATGCAGGGTTTAAGGATGGACAATCCCAAGGTGGGGGTTATACTAGTGGCAGTAGAACCATTGCTGGTTACGAAACAGGTACATCTGGATCAAATATTATGGGATTTTTCAAGCAAGCAGGATCAATGTTAGTTTCTTCTGTTCTTCCTGTCGCAGCAATAACTGGAACTCTTCCTTTAGTGAAAGCACAAGCTCAAGAGATGGGATTGGATTATCCTATTATCAGTTTACAAGCTCCTTCTGGTGTAACAATTGGTAAAGGAAGGGGTAGTACTAGTTCACAGAAGATAGAAGAGGTAGAAAGAGAATCTACAGAATTGCATACACCACCACAAATATCACAAGATATAATTGGTGGTTCTTCGGATACACAAAGCGAATCTAGTGGTGATGATAATGAACCTAGATCAGTTAATGAGATATTAAAGGATAATGATGAAGGTGGTAAGAATCAATGGTGGGATTTTCTTGATTGGTTTCCGAATAAAGGAGAATCAGAAGGAGGAAGTGTTCAACCAGTAGAAAAACTCATGGGTGGTGCAGTAGTAACTCAGAGAAATGATCCTGATGCTGAACAAACTGGTATTGATGTTGCTTTAAAGAATCCTGAGACAGGTGGATTTGATGTAGGTGCTCCAATTACAAATCCATTTGAGGAGTTAACTATTACTGATACTGGTTTTCAGGGTAATGGTGAAGGAGAAACAGGTCGTGGATATGGTAAATGGGTGACGGGAAATGCGTCAGTTGAGGGTAAGAAGTATGAATTACTAGTTGCACATTTAGATACTATAAATGTTAAAAAAGGTGATGTGGTAGAAGGTGGTGATATTATTGGAACTCAAGGTATTACTGGTCGTTCAACTGGACCTCATGTATCAACTCATATCAATGCATTGGATGGTGGAAACCCACAAGATATTTTAAATAGGGTAGAAAAATCTTGGGTTAATGGAGGAGAAATCTCAACTGATGCTTTTAAACCTACTGGTGGTATAAGTAGTAATGGTTCACCAGAACCACCAACTAACACAACAGTTAAATCACAAAACCTTAAATTGTTGAGTAGTCAAACTGAAGATGCTGAGGAAGTTCAACCACAACAACCTATTATTGTTATGAATCAAGTTACAGCATCATCTACTCCTACTATTTTCCCTAAGAGTGTTAGACGTACTAATACTTTAACAGAGGAATATATCTTCTTATCTCTAGGACAAGCATAAATGGCATCATTACAGAAAACTTATTCAGGAGATCTTACACAGTCAATAGCAAAACAGTTATGGTCTGCTCGTCAAGAGGCATCTGGTGCTAAGAGAGAAGCATTGGGTATCTTAGAGGAATCTGATGATCCTATGCTACGTCCTGGTGAGTTTATGGGTCATGCGGTAGCAAAACGTATGACTTCTATGCTTCCTAGAAGATTTCAGCATCAAATGCCAGATTTGAAGGGTTCTGAGTACTTGAATAGAGGTCAGAGTAGATCTTTAATGAGTCCTTTCGCAAGTCCAATAAATCCTCAACCTACAGATCCTTGGCATGGTTCTACTGGTGGTGGAGGTGGTGGTATAAATCCTGATGTAGTACCTAATGATGCTATTCTTGGTGATATGATTAATATCACACCTACGGCAGGAAAGACCGATGGTATTAAAGTTCATGATCAGAAGTTAGGTAAATTTGTATCAGAGGTAGCAATATCACTTAGTGGTAGTATGGGTATCATTAACAAGAGAATGGATTCTGTTGATGAAGGAGTAATAGCTGCTAAAGATGGTCTTTCTGTTACACAAACACAATTAGAAGATACTGGAAGTGTACTTGAAGATAAGTTAGATGCTATTATTGCTCTTCTGAGATATCAGAAGCAAGAGATGGCTCAGATGGAAGATGCAGCAGAGGTAGATGCTGTTGAAGATCCATTAGAGAAAGAGCAAAAGTTATTTGGTAGTGGTGATATTGCTGGTGTTGATGAAAGTGTTAATGATACTGTACAGAGAGATCCTGCTGGAAATGATTTCCAGTGGGATAATAATCTTTCACCTATGCGTCAGCCAGGTGAATTTGAAGAAGGAGGTATGCCTATAGGTGATATTAATCGTCTTCATGGTACGGAGATTGATAATAGAGGGAAGGTTTATGATGGACCAGATACAGGATACCTAGCAAATACTGCTGGTGCTAGTGCTATTGCACCTATAAACAATTTCTTTACTAGAGGTCAGACTGGTGCTGCACCTAAGAATGGTGGAGGAAAACCAAAGGAGGGTAGAGAAGTAGATATTGAATCTATTCCAGAGGTTAGAACTGAAATAGAGAAATTACAACTTGCTTCTGTATTACCTTTACAAGCAGCAGGTGCTATGACTATGGGAATTTTAGAAAAATCCCTTCCATTTATTCCTGTTGTTGGTCCTGTAGCACATGCAATTAAGCAGATGGCCACACCAATTGCTTCAATGTTTGGTGTTAAGAATTCAATTACTACTAATATTTCATCAGATATTGGTGCAAAGGAAGATGAGAAGAAGAGGAGAGCATCAACTGCTTCTGGTGAACCTGTTAGAGCAATGGAAGATAAGATGAGAAATGAAGATAATCAAAGAGCATGGTGGGATTTCCTTGGATGGGCTGGTACTGGTAAGAAGAAAGGTACTGGAGGAGCAGATTCTAATACTTCTATTACACAAAATACTAGAAAATCTATTGGTGGTGCAAGAAGTTCAACGAATATAAAGAGTAATACTAGCATAGGTGGCAGTAAACAGAATAGAAATACTACTAATAATAAGGGTGGTGTATTTGAGACTATCAGTAACTTCTTCTCGTTAGCGAAAGATAAAGATCATAAAGTATCTGATGAAACTACTATGGGTAATACCATTAACCAGATGCAATTGAAGCGATATATTATGGAGCATGGTGAGTTTCCACCTGGATATCAGGGTGGTACTGGTGGTGCATTAGGTGGTGGTAATTTAGGAGAATCTGCATATGGTGGTTCTAATACATCTGTTAATGTTAATGATGTTACTACCCCACCAGCATCACAAAGTAGATTTGTTAATCTTTCCGAAAGATCTAAAGAATCTACCTTTACAAAGGTTGCTCAAGCAAATCAAAAACTTGAACCTATAGTAATAAATAATGCTAGTTCTAAAACTGAGGGTACTCCACAAGAATTAGAACATATATCAAATGTAGGTGATCCTGGTCTTGATTTGATATATCCAAGTAGAGTATAATTATGGCAGAAGATCCAAATATTAAAGATTATGCGTCTACTTGTGAAGTTAAGCAGATTGCATTATATAAAGTAGGAGAGGAGGATAAGCCTTACGTAAATCTTATTGGTATGGCAATGACTATGCAATACCATGAGGATATTTTTTGGCCATCGTATGGTGCTACTATAACAGTAGTTGATAATCAAGAGAATATCATTTCTACTATGCCTATTGAAGGGTTTGAAAAGGTTGTTGCTGAGTTTGAAGATGTAGAGGGAAATCAGTATACATATAATTTTCGTGTTTGGTCAATTAATAATAGAATTACTAGAGAGAGAAGAAACACATATACATTAGGGTTGATATCTGAACAGGGATTGCTTAATGAAGGTATACGTGTTAATAGAACTATAAAAGGTAATACTAGTGTTGAAGTTGGAAAGATTCTAATGGATTATTTTCAAATTCCTGCTGAAATGGTTGATGCGGAAGAATCTGCTACAAATATTGTACTTCTTCCTACAAAGAAAACTCCCTTTAATGTTATTAGATCTTTAGCACCAAAGACTATATCTAAACACGCTGGAACGGTTGCTGCTGAAAAGGCAAAACCAGAAACTAAGGTTGTGAGAAAAGCGTATGCTAGTAAGAGAGGTACTAAGTATAAGAATGTGACAGTCAAGACTGATATTAATACAGAATTAACAGCTAAAGCTACTGGTACTGCTGGTTATTTGTTCTTCCAGACTAGAGAGAAATTTATATTCAGATCAATTGATAATTTAGTTGATAATGGTGAGAAGTTTGGTGGTAAACCACCAGTTAACATGACTAAGAACAAAGAAGGAAAAATAGTACCTGATCCTTTCTTTATGCAGGCTGGAAAGGTTGGTCAACCAACGAGAAAGAAGATACAGGAAATTAATTTTGGAAAAGAATTGAATTTAATGAAGAAGATGAGAGAAGGAGCTTACTCATCTATATGTTGTTTTTACAACATAAATACTGGAGAATATAGCGAACAGATTTATTCTTTGGCTAATATGTGGAGTAATATGGCTCACCTTGGAAGTAAAACTGAACTTCCTGCTGGACAGGAGAGTTTATCTAATTATCCTAGTAGGGTAATGTCTAGTATTATAAGCCATGAAAATTGGTATATGGGTACGGGAGTTGCTTCTAATGATGATAAGGATGGTGGAAAAGGTGATAATAGTTTTCCAGATTGGCAAAAGAATTTCCTGACACAAAGCAATTCTAGATTAGGTATACTTTTTAATCAAGAATTAACAATTTCTGTGACGGGACATTTAGAGTTATGTGCAGGTGATAAAATTGAAGTGCGAATTCCAAACCAGGTTCCTGATGAACCCAAGGAGGAAAAGGAGGAAAACGTGTCGGATCCAGAACATAGTGGTACATATTTGGTGAAAAGACTGAATCATTTGTTTAATATACCTAGCAAAAGTGTATATACTGTGTTAGAATTGGTTAGAGATTCTACTGGTATAATAGAATAATCCAAATTTCATGAGGTACATATGGATACTATAGAACAACACATTAAAAAAGATAAAGAGATCTTAGATGATCCTCAAACAAATCCTCAGACGAGGAGACATGTTGAGGCAGAGTTACACGATTTAATTGAATATGAAGAGCATCATCATGATGAGATCGTTGCAGGAGATCACCATGATCCTAACTGCATTGAACTCTTTTGTGATCAAAACCCAGACGAACCCGAATGTTTAATATACGATGACTGATTCTTCCTTACAATCTTTATATCCAGTGAACCAGATTGGAGCCGATGGCTTCAATTGGTGGGTGGGTCAGATTGAGCAGGGAATTAAAAAAGATCCTAAAGGATCTGGTAGATGTAAGGTACGTATTGTAGGGTTACATCCACAGAAGTGTGAGGATGTTACTGATGAGGATTTGCCTTGGGCTATCACAATGATGCCTGTGACAAATCCTCACAGTCCAGGTGGTTTATTTTCAGTAAGTCCTAAACTTGAGTCAGGTCATTGGGTTATTGGTTTCTTTTTAGATACTGATAAACAACAACCTGTAATTTTAGGTAGTGTTGGTCAGGTTGCTAATGCAACAAAAGTTTTACCTTCAGATAAAACTTCTTCTGATGAAGGATGTAATTCATTTACAACTTATATTAATGATCAAAGGGTAGCTGCTGACCAACCAGCAACAAATGAAGTAGTAGCACCTGTTACTGCTGTTACTGCTGGACATGTGCAGGATGGTGAAGAAAGAAAGACTGATGAAGAAGAGGTTATTACATCACCTCTAACAAATCTTCAGAAGGCTATGTATTCTACAAATACAACAACTAATCCTGGCGGTATTAGTTTTTGTGTTGAGAAAGCAGATAGATGTGGTAAAGATACTAATATGAAAGGTACAATGACCAATCTTATTAGTGAGATGTTATATGAGACTCAACGTAATGGTGGAAAACTAGGAACTTATTTGGTCGGTGAGTTATCTGGCGATTTATATGATGCAATTGATATTGGTAGAAAGTATGTTGATAAGGCAGTCATGGTCATTAGGACTTTTATTGCTAATATTAAAGGATTTGTAATAAAACAAATTAAGAAAGCAGTTAAAAAATTAACGGATGCTCTTTTACGTCCATCTAAAGATGGTAATTCATTATCTTCAATAACTAAATTTTTAAATAAATCTCTTGGTAAGGTTGGTTGTCAGATGGCAGATCTTGGTGATCGTCTTGCTAAATGGATAGAAGATATGATCTTTGGTTATCTCTTTAATATCTACAAAGCAACTGCATGTCAGGTGGATAAATTTATTGGTGGTTTGATTAATAAGATTCAATCTTTGATGAACAAATTATTGGAGAGTATACTTGGACCTCTACAACAGCTTTTAGGTGCTATTGCATCTCCACTTAATATGATTGGTGATGCAATCAATAAGGTTTTATCTCTTCTTGGTATTACATGTACTGGACCTAAACAAAAATGTGCTAAGAGTACTAAGACATGTACAGATTGTGCTGGAGATAAAAGAGAAGATTTCTTAGATAAGTTATTAAAGGATTTGAATGATAATGATTCTCAGGACTGGAATCAATATACATGTAAGGATAATAATGAGGGTATTAAATTAACCCCTACAACTGCTTCCTTTGTTGGTGGTATACAGAATCCTGATAGAAATATAGTTTATAGCATTTCTGATATTACTGTAAATGAAGGTGAAATGGCACAATTTGTTGTTACTAGGGAAGGATATACAGACATTATTTCTAGTCTTACCTATAAAACTAGAGATGGTAGTGCTGAGAAAGGAAGTGATTATGAAGAGACAACAGGTATTCTTGGGTTTGTTGAAGGAGAGAAGTCAAAGATAGTTGAAGTTAGAACATTTAGTGATAATGAAACAGAAGGATATGAAGATTTCTTCTTGAGACTTGCTGTTGATAGTCCAGGACAAGTAATTACTAGATCCAACTTCAAGAAGAATATTGCTAGGTGTACTATTAAACAGAGTAGTGTTACAAGTGGAACTCCTTCTATACCAGATCCTGTAACTGGAGTAGTTGATTCGTCTAATCCAAATGATCCAATATCAAATCCAGAAGAAGATCCTTTCACTGATAATGTTTATGTTCCTATTCCTACAACTACAACTGCAACTAATTTACCAACATATGAAGTTTCTTCAGATAAGCTATCAGTAGAAGAAGGTGATTTCGTTACTTACACAGTAACAACTACTAATGTTCCTAATGGTACTCAGTTGAATTATCAATTATTTGGTTCTTCTATTACACCAAGTGATATTGTAAGTAATAATTTAACTGGTACTTTTGTTATAGAAAATGGTGAAGCAACTGTTGTTGTTGGAATTCGGGAAGATTCTGTTAGTGAGGATGAAGAGACTTTAATATTTGCTATAGGTGGAACAGGTGCATCTACTAGTGTTATAATAATATCTAATTTGGATGGGTTGAGTGAAGAGGAGATATCTAATTTAGAGGACTTATCATCAGAAGATGTAGATGATAATTCATCTAGAATACCTACTGTTGGTAATATTATAACAGATAAGGGTGGTGGTATCATTAGTATAGATGTTGATAATCCTGGTACAAAATATACAGAACCACCAACTGTGTTTATTACAGGTGAGGGTTATGGTGCTGATGCAGAGGCTCTTTTAGATCCTCAAGGATTTGTTACCGAGATACGTGTAACTGATCCTGGTTTTGGGTATAAGATTAATGTTCCTACTAATGCACAGAAAGAATGTATCATTGATGCTTTTACGATGATTAGACCAGGAAGAGGATACACTAGTACACCAACAGTATATCTTAATGGTAGAACTGATGTTGCTGAAGCAGTTATTAATAATAAGGGTCAAATAGTTAGTATTAGAATTAAGAATAGAACTATCACTTATGATTCATATCCAGAAATAAAGATTCTTGGTGGTGGAGGATATGGAGCGAAGTTTATACCATCATTCGCTTGTTTAGATCCTGATGTTCGTGTTAAGATTGGTTCTGCTAAGATTGGAACTGGATCTTACATTGATTGTCCGTAGGAGGTAGATTATGGCAGACACATATGAAGTAATGGGTGTGACATACAGTACGGCAACTGGTCTACCTATTTCTGGTGTTACGAATGAAAGTACTACAAAGGTAGAAGAGGTTACTAAAAAGGAGGTAGTAGAAGCAGTTCCCCCTGATGAAACTAATGATAATACTGATGGTTCCACAGCAGAGGAGAATCAAAAAGTTAATCTTACTGTCATAGCAAATAATGAGACAACTCAGATAGGATCAGATCAGACAGGAACTTTTATAGTAGATAAGAATCAAGGTCATGGCTTACATGTTCAAAAGAACGGTGATGTTATTGTCATTGCTGGTTCTCCTGGTAAAGGTAAGAAATGTGGTGGACGTATGCTTGTCAAGTCTGATGGTGGTCAGCTTGTTAAGACAGGTCCAACAGTTGTAGAGAGAACAGCATCTAGTACAAGTGCTGTTGAGGGTGATGGTTCATCAACTTCTGAAAATTCTGGTAGTGGTAAGTTAGCACATTCGGAGACTAACTATGGTGATGTTGAAATAGAAACCTTAGGTGAAGAGTATATTAGAGCAAAAGATATAGTATTGGATGCTGTTGATAGTCTTACTCTTAAAGCAGGTAGTCAGATAGTTATTGATGTTGGACATCTTATTATCAATGCATCAAGTGTTGAGGAGAATATTGGTGCAGAGAGAAAGGTAGTTGACTCGTCAAGTGAGAATGAAATTAAAGAAGAGACTTCAAAACAGTATGATACTCGTGCATCAAAGAATGTAGTTGGTAGTGGTCATGTTAATCAGAAGGTTCAGGGTGATTGGAAGGTAGCGGTTGCAGGTACTGTAGATTTACAGATTCAAGGTAATAAGAAAGTGATCGGACTCAATTCTGGTACTGCTGGATTAACTGTTGGTTTGAATGGTATTAGTGAAACTGGTGCGTTCCGTCTTAATGCTAAGGATATTTTTGAAATCAAAGCAACTAAAGATCTTAGTTTTGAATCAGAGAGTGGTAAGTTTGATTTGAAAGGACTTGGTGCATCTACAATAGATGCTACTGGTGGATTAGATATTAAAGCTGCTGGTGATATGGATATTGAGACAGAAGGTAAACTTACTGTTAAAGCAACTGGTGATTTCAAGGTTACAGCTGCTAAGATATATCTTAATTAGTGTGCCAGTTGTATAACTGTCACAAGGGGGGTTGACCCTCCACA